>Ga0114964_10000416_pt1 | contig 33007 bp, 36 predicted proteins | sample C_131016_MF_Meta_FD_92638 | JGI IMG/M metagenome (GOLD analysis project Ga0114964, IMG submission 92638) | Freshwater microbial communities from Lake Croche, Canada to study carbon cycling - C_131016_MF_MetaG | ecosystem: Environmental > Aquatic > Freshwater > Lake | place: Lake Croche, Canada...
AAACCCCTTAGATTTCGCTATCACCGTCTCCACCCCACGCAAAATAGCCTCTTCAAACTCTTTCTGCTTGCTAGGGTCGATCTCAATATCGCAATGTTCCAAAATCATGGGTTTTCCTTTATCAAAAAAAATCTGTCACAAATAGTAAAATTCGCCTGTATTACAAGATTAATCCAAAAACAATCACCTGGGCCAGAGACATGTCTAATATCCCTAATCGGCAAATGCCGATTTTTTTGTCCTATTTCGTTGCCGCAAGCCTTAGCCTGTTGACTGGCCTTGTTAGCGCACAATCTTCATCTAATTATCCTAGTAAACCCATTAAGTTAATTGCTCCCGTCGCTGCTGGCGGAGGCTTAGATAACCTTGCTCGTAAAGTAGCTGACCGGCTATCCAAAAACTTAGGTCAAACTATCATTGTGGATAACATGGGTGGTGGTGGTGGTGCAATAGCATCCCAAGTCACCGCCAAATCCGCGCCCGATGGATATACCCTGATGATTGCCTATGTTGGCACGCATGGCACAAACCCGGCGGTTCGTAAACTGCCTTACGACGCTATCAAAGACTTCACACCCGTCGGCATGATTGGTGCAACGCCAAATGTCTTAATCATTAACCCTGATTTACCCATTAAAAATCTCAAAGAATTTATTGATTACGCTAAGAAGAATCCTGCCAAGTTAAGTTATGGCTCAGCTGGGCCAGGCACATTGACACACCTTGGCATGGAGCAGTTCAAGTTAGCTGCGGGTATCTTCATGGTTCACGTGCCCTATCGCGGTATCGGTCCTGCTTTCACCGATTTGCTAGCAGGTCAGACCCAAGCAATGTTGCCAACACTATATGCAGCAATACCCTACCTCAAATCAAATCGAGTCAGAGCATTAGCGGTTACCGGTCAAAAACGCAGTTCTGCTGAACCCAATATCCCCACCTTTAAAGAATTGGGATTTAACGGTTTTGATGGTCAGCAGTGGTATGGAGTAGTTGGTCCAGCCAATATGCCAGAGGCTATTGTGGCTAAGCTCAATACCGAACTCAATAAAGTACTAGCCAGTCCAGAGTTCAATCAAGAGATGACAAGCGAAGCGATGACATTGATGCCAATGACGCCAACGCAATTTACAAATTACATTAAAGAAGATATTGCACGCTGGGTAAAAGTAGCCAAAGAGCGTCATATCGAAATTGAATAAAACATTTATATCTATTTAATACATTCACTACTTACTAGAAACAGGAAATCACATGTCTCACGCTATTGCTGCAGCAGCAGATCTTAATGCTCCCCCCGTTACAAAGATCTTGGCTGAATTTGTTACCTCACACCCAAGTCAAGGGTGGACTCCTGAGGTAGATCATGAGGCACACCGTACCTTCTTAAACTGGCTGGGCTGTGCAATCGGCGCCGCGAATCACGAGAGCGTGGAATCTTCCTTAGCAGCCATTCGTGAATTCCAACCAGCGCCACAAGCCAGTATTTTGGGTCGCAAAGATCGTGTTGATATGGGTGGTGCAGCTTTAATTAATGGTATTAGCTCACATACCTTTGACTTTGATGACACTCATCTTAAAACTGTGATTCATCCTGCAGGGCCTGTAGCTTCAGCAATTTTGGCTTTGGGTGAACATCTCAATGCCAATGGCCGTCAAATCATCGACTCACTGATTCTCGGTATCGATGTAGCCTGCCGTGTCGGCAATGCCATGTACCCAGACCACTACCATCGCGGCTGGCATATCACTGGCTCTACTGGCATGCTCGGCTCAGCTGCCGCCTGCTCTCGCTTGATGGGTCTTGATTTACAAAAAACCACCATGGCTCTGGGTATTGCTGCATCTCAGCCCGTCGGTATGCGTGAGCAATTTGGCACGATGACAAAACCATTTCACCCAGGCGGCGCAGCCCGTGCAGGACAGCTCTCTGCACTCTTAGCCAAGCACGGCTTTACTGCCAGCCCTAAAGCATTAGAGGCAGGTCGGGGTTATATGCAAACGGTTTCCACCAAGTGTGACTGGTCAGAAATTGATCGCGCCTTGGGTAAATCATTTGAGATTTCATTAAATACCTACAAGCCATTTGCTTGCGGTATTGTGATTCACCCTGCGATTGACGCTTGCGCCCAATTGCGCGCCCAAGGCGTTAAGGCAGATGATGTTGAACGTATCGAATTGCGCGTCCATCCACTCGTACTCGAATTAACCGGCAAGAAAACTCCGAAAGATGGCTTAGAAGGTAAGTTCAGCGTGTATCACGGCTGTGCTGTTGGATTGATTTTTGGCCAAGCGGGGGAAGGTGAGTACGCTGATGACATCGTCAATCGTGCTGATGTTGTGGCTTTGCGTGCCAAAGTTAATGCAACTACCGATACTTCAATTAGCGAAGCTTCAGTGGATGTGAAAGCAATTCTCAAGGATGGCAAAGAAGTGCATGTGTTCGTGAAGAATGCCATTGGCTCCGTTGAGAACCCCATGAGTGACGCAAACTTGGAACAAAAGTTCACCAGCCTTGCCGAACCAATTCTTGGCACAGAAAAAACCCGTCAACTCATTTCTGCTTTGTGGAAATTGGGTAGCGCATCTGATCTCAAACACATTTTGAGCCTTTGTACTCCAGACTAAATTCACCAGAAAGCTTTAAGTACTATGACCCAATTACCCAACATCGTCATTCTTGGCGACTACGAACGTGCCCTACGTCGTTTCTCCAAATGGGACAAGCTTGAGCAACAAGCTAATCTCCAGATTCATCATCAACCCTTGCGTGATGAGGCTTTATATGAGGCGGTAAAAGATGCTGACGCCATTGCCATCGTCCGTGATCGCTCACCATTTAACGAAGCCATGATTGCGCGTCTACCCAAGCTAAAGTTCTTGATGTTTACAGGTGAGCGCAATGGCACATTGGAAGCGAGCGCACTGGTATCTAGAAATATTCCGATGGCGTGCACCTACGGCGGACCTTCAAAAGAAACGACTGCTGAGTTAACTTGGGCGTTGATTTTGGGCGCCTCTAAGCGCTTGATAGAAGAAAATAAACTCATTGCATCTGGTGGCTGGCGCGACGAACTCTCCCTCCTCCCAATGCTCTCTGGCCAACGTCTTGGCGTGATGGGTTTAGGCGCCATTGGTAGTCGTGTAGCACGGGTTGGCAACGCCTTTGGTATGGAAGTGGTGACTTGGAGTCCCCGTATGACTCCTGAGCGTGCCGCCGTTGAACATGCAAAGTCCGTTAGCCTAGAGGAATTACTCAGCACCTCTAAAGTAGTCACTATGCATTTGGTGGCAGGCCCTGGGACCAAAGGCATCATTAGTAAAGATCAATTAGCCTTAATGCGCGCTGACTCTATCCTTGTAAATACCTCACGTGCCGCCCTCATTGACATGCCAGATCTTCGTAAAGCACTCATCGCCGGTCACCCCGCTCAGGCTGCAGTAGATGTATTTGATATTGAGCCACTCCCAGTAGATGATTCCTTACGCAATACACCAAATTTATTGGTGACGCCTCACTTGGGCTTTGTTGCCGAACCTATTTTTGAAGCCTTCTCTCATGGGATCACTGAAACCTTAGAAGCTTGGCTTGATCAAAAACCAGTCCCGCATCCATTTAAGCCGCAATAACTAACTCTCTTGAGAACACTCACACCAAGTCAACTCTTTATTGCTTTTAGCAAAATCGGTATCTCTGGTTTCGGAGGCGTCTTACCATGGGCTAGGCGCACTATTGTTGAACAAGAGAAGTGGTTAAGCTCAGAAGAATTTAGTGCCATGCTTGGGATCTGCCAAGTTGTTCCAGGGCCAAACATTGTGAATCTAGCAATTTGTATTGGCACGCGATTTTCTGGAATACCTGGCGCCATCTGTGCGGCGCTAGGGCTCTTAATAGCTCCAAGCGCTGTTGTGATCTTGCTGGGAATACTTTATGAACACTATAGCTACATGCCAATAGTGCAAGGTATGCTGCGCGGGGTTTCAGCCGTGGGGATTGGACTCATTGCTGGAACGGGCTTCAAAATGATGCGTTCGGAATTTAGCTACCCACCTATGCTGGTTGTAGTGGTATTGACAATAGTTTCAGCAGGCTTTTTTCATCTAGGTCTAGGCTGGGTTGTTTTAATTGCTTCCCCATTCGCTTTGTATCTAGCGTGGCGAAAGGCCAATCTTTCATGAGCGCGCTGATCAGTCTTTTTCTAAAGCTCATGGCATTCTCAGCAGTTGCCTTTGGAGGAATCAACGCTTTATTGCCGGCTCTATACGATCTTTCTGTAAGCCAAGAGCATTGGTTAGATACCCAAACATTTGCAGACTACTTCGCCATTGCCCAAGCTGCTCCAGGACCTAACCTCATGACAATCACGCTGATAGGATGGCACGTCAGTGGGGTCATTGGAGCTGTGGTCGCAACTATCGCCATTTGCCTGCCATCCTCAATCATGATTTATTTTCTTCAGGGGTATATCGCAAATATCCGCAGCCCTCAAAAGAAAATGATGATTCAATTTGCAGCAGGTGCATTGGCTGTAGGCCTAGTACTCGGATCGGCCTGGCAAATTGCAATGCAAATTAATCACACATATGCAGCATATGCTTTAACATTTTTCACCATTACGATTATCTTGTTTACAAAATGGCATCCTTTGTATTTAATTGCCTTGGGTGCCCTATTGGGCTTACTAGGTTTTATTTAAGACGGAGTGTAGTTATGAATTTCAAATGGATTGCAGGTCACCTAGCCGTTTTCTGTATCACTCTATTAGGGATATCCAACGCTCACGCTCAAGCTAGCTATCCCAACAAACCCATTAACTTTATTGTTCCTTATGGTGCAGGTGGCGGAGCAGATTCGCGTAGTCGTCAAATTGCCCAAAAAATGAGTATGATCTTGAGCCAGCCCATCATTGTGGATAACAAACCCGGCGCCGGTGGCAATATCGGTACCGAATTTATCTCCAGAGCGGCGCCAGATGGCTACACCATTGGTATGGGTAACTTTGCCCCGATGGCCGTGAATAAAACCCTCTTTGGCAATTTGCGCTACGACCCAGAGTCTGACCTCACACCGATTGTTTTGATTGAAAAAGGTCCACTAGTTTTAGTTGTTAATCCAGCGTCCTCATACAAGACGGTAAAAGATATTGTGGATGCGGCTAAAGCGAAACCAGGTGTGCTTACCTTCTCTTCTGGAGGCATTGGCGGCAGTCATCAACTATCTGCAGAGTTGTTCAAACAAAGTGCAGGGATCGAGATGATTCATGTGCCGTACAAGAGTGGTTCAGCAGGCCTGACAGATTTAATGGCGAACAATGTCACGATGATGTTTGATCAAATGTACTCTGCAATGCCAAGCATAAAGGCTGAAAAACTCCGGGCAATTGCTATCACTAGTAAGAAGCGCTCACCACTACTGCCTAATATTCCTAGCTTTGCTGAAGTGGGTTATCCCAAAGTAGAGGTGTTGAACTGGCAGGGATTGATTGCGCCCAAAGGTACGCCAAAAGTCATTATTGATAAGCTCAATGCTGCTGCAAATGAAGCGTTGAAAGATCCACAACTGCGAGAGCTCATGCTGTCTCAAGGCAATGAAATTGGTGGCGGTACGCCAGCGGATTTCGCAACACTTATCAAATCAGAGTCTGCCAAGTGGAGTACTGTTGTCAAAACAGCCAATATCAAACCAGAATAATTTTTAGTATTGGTTTTTTCTTACTTAAGGGCCTGGTAAGTCAAAATACCTAAGAAGGTCAGTACTAGAGATCCGATCAGGTGAACCAGTGCTGTACCAAGCGCCCAAGTAATCTCTCCACGCTGCATAAACGCAACGACTTCTGCTGAAAAGCTTGAGAAGGTAGTGAGCCCCCCAAGAAATCCCGTAATTACTAATAAGCGCCAATCCGGAGAGAGGCTAGGATTATTGCCAAAGTAAGCTACCGCAATACCAATCAAGTAACCGCCGACTAAATTCGATAGCAAAGTGCCCATCGGAATCACTGATGCAAAACTCACAGTTAAGAGATTAAAACCAGCGCGCAGAAGTGCACCTAGTCCGGCGCCAAAAAAGATTGCAAGGATAGATAGCCACATATGAATCACTCTATTGAATAGAAAAGCTCAACATACCAATTGAACTCATTTCGATTCCATCAACTAATACTTTGGCATGCTCACCCTCAGACTGTAAAGCAAGCATGTACAAAGCAGGCCAGTAATGCTCTGGAGTAGGTATAGATAAATGCGCTGTATCGCCAACTAACTCCCAATCAATCAATGTCTCATGGTGATTGGCATTCATTTCAGATACAAAAAAATCATTGAACTCTTTGGCCCATGGGAAAGGTTTTGCATCGTCTTGCCAATGAATGGTTCGCAGATTGTGCACTACATTGCCACTGGCTAATATCAGGATATTTTCATCGCGCAATGGGCGTAATTGTTTCGCTAACTCGTAGTGCTCACGGGCAGACATTGAGCCATCTAGACTTAACTGCACAACCGGAACATCAGCATCGGGGTAAAGGTATTTAAGTACGGACCAAGCGCCATGATCTATGCCCCACTCGTTCTCCTCCATGACCACTGGAACACTGAGTAATTCTTTGACACGCTCAGCTAATGCAGGACTGCCTGGCGCGGGATACTCAATATCAAAAAGGGCCTGTGGGAAGCCGCCAAAGTCATGAATTGTTTTTGGTTTGGGCATGGCGGTAACCCAAACACCTCGGGTAACCCAATGTGCCGAGATAACCAAAATAGCATCTGGGCGCTTGAGCGATTTACCTAAGTGGGCCCAAGCCGCTGTATAGCGATTGGGCTCAATCGCATACATAGGACTGCCATGGCCAGCAAATACTGCAGGTTGGCGATGGCTAGTCATGAATAACTGGTACTAGCCGAATATGTAACCAGTGTGCGCTGCAACTAATGCAAACAAAATAGCTAAGCTAGTGGCAGCTGCCAACATCACGACCAATGTAATGATCTTTTTGTTGATTTCTGATTTCGGTTCGTTGTGCCATTCATTCATGCTAAATCCTCGTTAAACGCATTAATTAATCCCTCAATTATCCACTATCGGCCGCGGCCAGCCTTGCGCATCATGGCTTTTCCGCCGCCAAAGCCTGCTTGAGGGCGTCCAGCTGGGCCTGAAGGGCCTTTTGGCGCTACTGGACGTGCTGGCGGCTTAGCCACAACAGGTTTAGCCGGGTTTTTTGATTCAGGTTTCTTTTCGTCAGTCACAATTTGCTCCTATAGATATCATATTGCCATGATTACTGACTATTCTATCCAAGCTGTCGCCATTAATGCGATTCCCCTCATTTTTGCCATCACGATCCATGAGGCGGCCCACGGCTATGCAGCCCGCAAGTTTGGGGATAACACGGCATATGCCCTGGGCAGGGTAAGCCTTAATCCCGCCAAACATATTGATCCGGTGGGAACTATTCTGATTCCGCTCGTGCTCATTCTGACGGGATCCCCCTTTCTGGTCGGCTATGCCAAACCAGTACCGGTAAACTTTGGGCGCCTGCGCAACCCCAGAATCGACTCCATCTGGGTGGCTCTCGCTGGGCCGGGCTCCAATTTCGTGCAGGCATTTATTTGGCTCATTTTATTGATAGTCCTCGTAGGCCTAGGAATAAACGAAAAATTTCTTATTTCCATGTCGCAAGCAGGTATTTCTTGGAATCTTGGCTTACTAGTCTTCAACCTATTCCCATTGCCCCCGCTAGATGGCGGACGCATTCTTGCGGGCTTATTGCCTACCCGCCAGTCTATTGCCTTAGGCAGACTAGAGCCCTGGGGATTCTTTATCGTGCTGGGTCTAGTCTTTACAGGTGTGATTGGGAACTTGTGGATGACGCCTTTGATAGCCTTCTTTGAATGGGTCATCTTGCTTTTGACCAGCCCTTTGCGGATGATTTTTTAGTGCCTGCAAGAAAGTTTGTTCTGGGATATGCTGACTCTAAGCAGTCCAAACAAACCAATGGAGACCATTTATGAAATTACGAAATATTGTTTTAAGCGCAGCAGCATTGCTCGCTATTAGCAGCACTGCATTTGCCCAATTTCAAAATGCTGAAAAAGCAACCGATTATCGTCAGAGCGTCATGACCGTCATTGGCACTCACTTTGGACGCATTGGTGCGGTAGTTAAAGGTGAAGCACCATACAATAAAGATGATGTTGCAAAGAACGCAGCAATCGTTGCAATGATGTCTACTTTGCCATGGCAAGCCTTTGGTCCAGGAATGGAAGGTGGCAAAGCAAAATCGGAAGTTTGGTCAGACAATGACAAATTCAAAAGTGCTGCAGAAAAAATGCAGTTAGCTGCAGCCCATCTCAACACAGCCGCGCAATCAGGTGACTTAGAAAGTATTAAGAAAGCATTTGGCGCTACCGGGCAAGCCTGTAAGGGCTGCCATGATGACTTCAAGAAGAAGTAATCAGGTAACCAACAACTACCGCAATTACACTTAGCAAGAGCAACGCTAAGCCACGTTGCAACCCTCCATCTTTGGAGGCTTGACCCAAGTCAGAAGGTGAGTATTTCGCCTCTTCGCTTGGGTCAATTTCTTTATCGCCAACCAACATTGGCCGAATTAAATTTTCGCCTTTGATTTTTTGATAATAAAAAATAGCTGCGAGATGAAGTGCAATCAAACCATAAATCAAGCCTGAATTCGCCTCGTGCATTTCCGAGAGAATGCCCACGGTAGCTTCAGATAGATATTTAGCAAAGGGGCCTTGGAAGGCAATTTCGTCATCGGAAAATAAACCAGTGATTGCCTGAAGCAATAGTGCCAATATCAATGCCAATACCGATAAAGCCCCCAAGGGGTTATGCCCTAAGACAGCCTTAGATTTACCAGTCAAATAATTCAATAAAGTCGTTTTGCTGGGAATAAAGTTTGTAAAGCGCGCATGGGTCGATCCTACCAAGCCCCACAAAACTCTGAAGATCAGTAACGTCAAAATACTATAGCCACAATATGCATGCCATTGCATTGCGTTTCCGCCAATATTGACGCTGATAATGCTGCCAATGATGCAGATGACCAAGAGCCAGTGAAAGAGGCGGATCGGCAAGTCCCAAATTCGAATGATTTTCTTCATACCAATAGAATAAAACACAATCCCTTAAACTGAAGGGAATTCATGAAAACCAGTAAAGCCTTTCGAACCCTGTTGCTCTACCGCATTGGTGCAACCCTAAGCTATCAAATCATGATGGTCGCAGTTGGGTGGCATCTTTACGAGATTACTCATAGCGTTATCTCGCTTGGCCTCATTGGGCTTGCTGAACTCGTACCTTATTTTGCTCTGGCACTTTACTCAGGGCATGCAGTTGACCATCACTCACGCAAACTGATTTCCGCAATTGCCTCAACTATCCACATTCTGGTGGCTTTATTTTTGACTGCGATTGCATTAGGCTGGTTCTCTCCGGCGGTGCCCTTGATCTATACAGCTGTTGGCTTTATTGGGGTCGCAAGAGCCCTACTACGCCCCTCCTATCAAGCGCTATTTGGGCAAATCATTCCGCGCGATCAACTCACCAAGTACATGGGTTATGCCAATGCCTCTTTTCAAATTTGTGTAGTGGCAGGTCCTGGACTGGGTGGCCTCATGATTGGTTTTACCAGCCTGACTTGGACGTATACCCTGGCTGCGGTCTCTGGGCTGGTGAGTCTATATGGCGTAACGCTGATTCGAGCCCATCAAGAAAAAACATCGGAAACGTCTACGCATTTCATCAATAGTTTCATGCAAGGTTTTAATTACGTCAGAAAGAGTGAACTCATTCTGAGCACCATGGCGCTCGATATGTTTGCAGTTCTATTTGGTGGCGCTGTATCGATCCTTCCCGCCTTTGTCAGCGAAGTCTTAGATGCCGGCCCCGAAGTGCTGGGTATTCTGAGGGCGGCACCTGCTGCTGGCTCAGTATTCATGGGTCTTTACTTAGCCAGTCACCCAATCCTCAATGACTCAGGTAAATATCTCCTGCTATCGGTTGCTGGGTTTGGATTAGCGATAGTTGGATTTGGCTTATCTACAAACCTTTGGATTTGTGCATTTTTTCTATTTATCTCGGGCTGCTGTGATTCGATCTCCGTAGTGGTGCGCAGTAGCATTGTGCAACTTACCACCCCAAATCACATGCGTGGTCGCGTCAGTGCAATCAATGGTATTTTTATTGGCTCATCAAATGAATTGGGTGCCCTAGAGTCCGGCATTGCTGCCAGTCTCATGGGACTTGTGCCGTCAATTGTCTTTGGCGGAATTGCAACCATAGGGATTGTTTTGATTACCTATAAGTTAGTGCCTCATCTGCGCAAATTCCACATTCAAGACATCACTTAATTTCTGGTAACTCTTTCTGAATCAACTTTAAACCAGCGCGCAATAAACTGTCATAACGCTTACGCTCTGCCTTAATCGTCTCTGACGTCCAAGAGAAAAAGCCTTCTCCAGTTTTCATGCCTAGCTTACCGCTAGCCACTCGCTCACTCAAACACTGAGCAATATTGGGGGAGTTATTCAGTGATGGATAAATGCTAGCGCCTGCAGCGCCATGAACCTCAAGTCCCGCATGATCACGCTGCATTACAGGACCGGCGGCTAAGTATCGGAAGCCAAAACCAAAACGTACTGCCTTATCAATATCTTCAAGACTGGCTATACCAGCATCAACCATAGAAAATGCTTCGCGAGACAAAGCGTGTTGCAAACGATTGGCCAAGAAACCTGGCAAGTCTTTTTTGACAGTAACAGGAACCATGCCACACGCCGTCATTAAACGCGACAAGCTCTCGCCGACCATAGGAGAAGTCTTCTCTCCATAAACAACCTCAACGCACGGTATTAAATGCGCGGGCATAAAAAAGTGCAGGCCAATCATCCGTGCTGCCGTTTTTAATCCCTTAGCAATTTCGCTGATCGGAAAGCTAGAACTGTTGCTTGCTAAAACAGTCTCAGGTTTAGCAAGTTGCTCGAGTTTGGCAAATAGTTGTTGCTTGATATCGACTCGCTCAGGTACACACTCAATCACTAAATCAACATCGGACCAATCCACCTCTTCAAGCGTCGCAGCAAGCGACAACAAATGCGTACGATGCTCATATCCTAAATCGGCCAAGGTATTGGCAAAATAATCTGGTAACAGGGCACGTCGCTCCGTTGTGAGTTCAACCACTTGAACAGCACAGCCACCACGAGCGCATACAGCTGCCACGTCAGCACCCATGGTGCCGCCCCCTACAATCACTACCTTAGTTTCAGCCGGTGTAAACAACATCTCAATATCTCCTAAAAGAGGTAAAAGTGGACTACAAATCCACTTACAATGTGAACATTATTTCAATAAAAAAGTAAGTGAGACATGATCCCAGTCAATTCGGTACTGCAGGTCGGATATTTCCCTGACCTCATGCAGGCGCAAATTAATCGCCGCTTTAGCCCTACCTGCCTCTTAGATCCTAATGCACCAGCACCGGCAGGTAATTTCCAGGCCATTTTGGTGCGCTCCAATACCAAACTACCTGAGGCCCTAGTAAAACAAATCCCTAGTATTCGCCTGGTGACGACCTGCGGAGTAGGCTACGACAATCTGCCCTTGAAATATCTTAAAGAAGCGGGCATTAAAGCCGCTAATACCCCTGGCGTCTTAAATGATGCGGTCTGTGAACTGGCCATCGGCATGATGTTCGGGCTGATACGCCGCCTTCCCCAGTCCCAAGAATTCCTAAAAAACGGGGAGTGGTCTAAAGGGCTTTTCCCCTTAACTACCACTCTAGCTGGCAAAAAGGTCGGTATTTTAGGTATGGGGCGAATCGGGCAAGATCTCGCAAAACGGCTTGAGCCCTTTAAGGTAGAGGTTATCTACAGCGGCCCTTCCAAAAAGGATGTTCCCTACCGCTATATCCCCACCGTAAAAGAATTGGCAAAAGAATCCGACATTCTGTTCTTAGCTTGTCCTGCCAGCTCAGCCACCGACAAAATCATGAACACGGAAATTCTGGAGGCGCTTGGACCTAGCTCCTTCTTGATTAATATTGCCCGCGGCAGTGTTGTAGATGAGCAGGCACTTTTATATGCACTGCAACATAAAAGAATTGCTGGCGCTGCACTTGATGTGTTCGACAATGAACCCAACCCGAATCCAGCATTCCTAAACCTAGATAATGTTCTACTAACACCACATATTGGCAGCGCGACTTCGGAAACCCGAATAGCCATGACCAACTTAGCCGTAGATAATTTAGAGGCCTACTTTAACCAACAGCCACTTCTTACAGAAGTACCAAATTAACCTGGAGTTAGCATGACCATTACTTTGCACCCTTCTACATTGCCAGCAGTTCTTTCCCCTGTACTAACGCCCTTTAATTCAGACGGCAGTCCGGATGCCAAGACGCTTCTCAAACAATGTCAGTGGCTTGAAGCAAATGGTGTTGGTCAAGCTGTGTTTGGCACTAACTCCGAAGCAAACTCCATGTCAGCCCCACAAAAAATGAGCACTTTGACGGCGCTCATTGAAGGTGGACTCAATCCGGCCCACATGATGCCTGGAACAGGCGCAACATCAATTGATGCAACGGTCAATATGACTCGCCACGCCGTCAATCTCAAATGCGCTGGCGTTTTGATGTTGCCACCCTTCTATTACAAAGATGTCACTGATGACGGTCTCTTTGCTTATTACTCTGAAGTCATTCAAAAAGTGGGTAATGCGGCATTACAGGTCTACATTTACAACATTCCTCCTGTTACCAAAATTACTTTGAGCCTCTCTTTGTTGGAGCGCTTGGTAAAAGAGTATCCAAATACAGTAGTAGGTATGAAAGATAGCTCCGGTGATTGGGCGTATACCGAATCCGTGATTAAACTCTTGGCTCCTGCTGGCTTCCGTGTTTATGCCGGTAGCGAAACTTTCTTGATGCGCACTTTACGCGCTGGTGGTGTCGGCTGCATCTCAGCAACAGCAAACGTAAATCCAAAGGCCATTGCTCAATTAGCGGCGAATTGGCAGGCAGCTGATGCCGATCAAAAACAGGCAGACTTAGATAAAGTTCGCACTGCATTTGCCCAGTACCAAATGATTGCAGGCATGAAAACTGCTGTTGCTCATTTCAGCAAAAATCCTGAGTGGCTGAGGGTGCGTCCACCACTCATGCAGTTAAATGCAGATCAGCAAGCTAAATTACTTGGTGAGCTACAGAAAATGAACTTCAACATGCCCGGACTTTAATCAAAACGTAATCCAACAGGAGACACGAGAATGAAATTTCTAAAAATAGTTGCTTTATCAGTTGCCTTGTTATTTGGTAGCGCTCAAGCCCAAAATATTTCTATTGCGACGGGTGGTACAGGCGGCGTTTACTATCCAATGGGTGGTGGCCTTGCATCAGTACTCTCCAGTAAAGTTCCTGGCATGTCTGCAACTGCTGAAGTAACTGGTGGCTCAGTAGACAACCTGAACCTGATTGGCACGGGCAAGCCCTATGTTGGCTTTTCAATGGCCGATGCTGCAAAAGATGCGCAGGTTGGTGACGGTAAATTTGCTGGCAAGAAAGTTGATCTTCGTACCCTCCTAGTGCTGTATCCAAACCTCATGCACGTTGTGACGGTTGATGGCACAGGCATTAAGACCATGAAAGACCTTAAAGGTAAACGCATTAGTACAGGCGCTCCTGGAAGTGCTACTGAAGTCATGGCATTTCGCCTACTGGAATCTGCTGGCCTTGATAAAGATAAAGATGTTAAACGCGAGCGTTTGAGTGTTGCCGAATCAGTCAATGCTGTGAAGGACCGCAAGATCGATGCCTTCTTCTGGGTTGGCGGCTTGCCAACAGCAGCTGTTACTGATTTAGCAAACAGCCCTGGTATGAAAATTGTGATGGTTGATACTACCGATGAAATCCCTGCCATGAATAAGAAATACGGCAATTTGTATTTCCCAACACTGATTCCAAAAGCTACCTATAGCGGCATGGCTAAGGATAATAAGGTGGCAGCTGTAGCCAATATTTTGGTGGTCAATGCCAATATGTCTGATGCCGATGCTTATAAAATTGTAAAGGCCATCTTTGATAACAAGTTAGAGCTGGTTCGTACTCACCAAGAGTATATGAATGTCAATTTGGAGAATCAAAAACAAAAATCTACTCCAATTGACTTTCATGCGGGTGCTTTGAAGTTCTTTAAAGAAAAGAATATCAAGGTAAATTAAGTATTAAATTAAGGGGTGACTGAGTTCACCCCTTAATCTTTCAAGCCAAGCTATGCAGTGCAAATCAATACATCAATAAAAAAATAGGTTGAGACATGAGTCAGAACGTGATTGATAACGAAACGCAAGAAAAATTAGACGCCTTTATTAAGCAAGAGGAGGGTGACTCTAATGACTACAAGGGTATATTGGCTAAATTCATTACGCTCGTAGCCGTCGGCATGTCTTTGTTTCATCTTTATGCCGCCTACTCTATTGTTCCAACCCAACAGCTCCGCGTGATTCACGTAGCGTTGGTACTCTTTCTAGTGTTCCTCAGCTTTCCAATTGCGCACCGTTTTAGAAACCGCTTAATGTGGTGGGATGTGTTATTCGCCATCGGCTCGGTCGCGATTGCTTATTACATCCTTAGTGGTGGTGACGACTTCTCCGATAGAAATACCGCTCCCAATCCAACTGACATCATTGTTGGTTTAGGCCTCATTCTATTAATCCTCGAAGGCGTCCGCAGAACCAATGGCATGATCTTAGTTGGCGTGACTGGCCTGTTTTTGGCTTACGCCTTATTTGGCAACTATCTACCTGCCCCATGGACCCACAAAGGTTATGGCCTTGATCGTCTAGTGGGTTATATGTATATGACCCTAGAGGGTATTTATGGAACGGCAGTCGATGTCTCTGCAACCCTCATTATTCTGTTCACGATCTTTGGTGCCTTCTTGCAATTTACAGGTGCTGGCAAATTCTTCATTGACTTCTCATTTGCAGCAATGGGTGGAAAATCTTCAGGTGTTGGCAGAACGATTGTTCTGTCTTCATTCCTCATGGGTGGACCATCAGGGTCGGGGGTGGCCACCACAGTGACTGTAGGTTCAGTTGCAGCCCCGATGCTGGAAAAAGTTGGTTATGAGAAGAATGCAGCTGGTGGTTTATTAGCTGCCGGGGGCTTAGGCGCCATCATTTCTCCGCCAGTACTGGGTGCTGCCGCATTTTTGATTGCGGACTTCCTGAAAATTTCATATTTAGATGTATTGCTGATGGCAACGATTCCAACCATCCTCTTCTATCTCGGCTTATTTGTGATGGTGGAGATTGATGTTCGCAAATACGGCATGAAAAACATTCATTTCGATGCAGCTGAATCGGCTTGGCAGCTCACTAAAAAATACTGGTTCCACTTTTTCTCACTGATCTCGATTGTTGTCTTCATGATGTTTGGTTTTTCACCTGTCATGTCAGTATTCTGGGCAACCGTTGTTTCAGCTTTTTCTAGTATGTTGCGCGAAGATACTGCCATCATCCCCTGGGCTTGGTTCAAAGGTAAAGAACCTATCTTGGGCGGTTTGTATAACTCCAACCTGACTAAGGCGCTAGCATCGGGCTCCACTGGTGTGCTGGCGATTGCCGCCACTTGCGCAGGTGCCGGCCTCATTGTGGGAACCGTTACCCTCACAGGCCTAGGTCTCAAGTTCAGCTCTATCGTGATTCAATATGCGGGCGGCTCACTCTTGCTGACAGCAATCTTTACCTCGCTTGTAGTGTGGGTTGTTGGCCTTGCCGTACCAGTAACTGCCTCGTACATCATCTGCGCGGTGATCGCAGCTCCAGCTTTGATTAATTTGGGTGTGCCAGCATTTGCAGCACACATGTTTATCTTTTATTACGCCGTTCTGTCAGAGGTATCTCCTCCAACCGCGCTCTCTCCATTTGCAGCAGCGGCAATATGCAAAGGCAATCCCTACAAGACAACCTTGCAAACCTGGAAATATGTCGCCCCTGCAATCTTGGTGCCCTTCATGTTTGTGCTAGACAAGTCTGGTGTCAGCCTCTTATTAATGGGATCTACTGATGCACTGGCTCAAGCTGACTGGATGCAGATTGCTTGGATCTCATTTACCGCAGTTGTCGGCATCATTTGCTTGGCAGGCGGATTACAAGGCTGGTTTATTGAGAAAACCAAGATCTATGAGCGTATTTTGATGATAGCTTCTGGTGTCGCCTTGGCATACCCTTCCACCGAAGCGGATCTCGTTGGCTTTATTGGATTTGGGCTGGTACTCATCACCCAAATCATGAGGCACATCAAGTTAAAACCAACAGCTGCTTAATTGAACAAGCAGTTTAATCAGCAGTTGTTGGTATTGGTCTTACTGCATTAAGTTTTATTGCATTAATCTAATTTGATATTGGACTTCTCCATTACTCGCTTCCAGCGGGTGATGTCTGAGAAATATAAATCACTAAAGCGTGTTTGATTTAGTGGCGCAATTTGTACGCCAGCTTTAATGAATCTATCTTTCATTTCTGGGGTATCCAATACCTTGAGCACTCCAGCAGTTAGTGTACTCATTGCATCTTTAGGTGTTCCTGCAGGCACAAAAACACCTTGCCATAAAGCCATGTCATATTCAGCGACTCCAGACTCTAGGATGGTTGGCAACTCAGGGGTACCACTAAAGCGATGCTTGCTGGTCACTGCCAGCGCGCGAACTTTATCAGCTTTGTAGAGTGGATACCCCACTGGCATTCCAGCGAAATAGAAATCGATTTGACCACCGAGTACATCAGTCGCCGCAGGAGAGCCACCTTTATACGGCACATGAATAGCCTGAGTATTGGTCAAGGATAGAAATAGTTCGCCAGCCATATGGTCCGAATTACCAATCCCTGATGAAGCAAAACTCCGCTTACCTGGATTAGCTCTTAAATCAGCAAGCAATTCAGCAACATTTTTGATGGGCGAATTATTATTCACAATCAGAATATGCGGTGTAGCAGAAACACCTACCACTGGAATCAAGTCCTTCATACCATTGAATGGCAGCTTAGGATTAGCGGCGACGTTAATCGCTAAGCCATTTTGCGCAAATAGTATGGTGTAACCATCGGGCATAGCTTTGGCCACCGCATCAGCCGCAATACTGCCAGCAGCTCCTCCACGATTTTCAACAATGATGGGCTGCTTCAACAGTAAGCTAAGGTCTTGCGCAACCATGCGTCCGACAATGTCAGTTGAGCTGCCAGGTGCATAGCCAATTAACATTTTGATTGGTTTTTCTGGGTATACAGCAAAGCTTGAGCTTGCGGCAACCGTGAAAGAAGCGGCAATAATGATTCGACGGCTCAGCGCCGCAATGGATGGCAACTTCATTTAAGTCTCCTATTACTTTTTATAATATGTTGTGCAAGTTTATGGAACTAGCTTATCAGCTTATTGAGCCTTTACAAAGCCAAAGCTGGTACACCCCACTCAGTAGCGCAGGCATTGAGACTGGCAAGCAATTCAGGGGAGATCGGAATGCCTTCTTGAGTGCGCTTAGCAGAACTAGCTGCTGCACCCTCACCAGGTATATGAATGCGCTCAACCCCGGGCAACTTTGTTGAATTGGCAATATCTTCGACCACCTTAGTCACCCGCTCTAAAAATAAATCGACATCTCCAAAAGCAGATGGGTCTACTGCAATCACAACTTGTCCTGTATTGGTTATCAGATCGTGATGCGCATTGAAATCAATCGTCTCTTTGCCAGCGGCAGCACCATTTAAAGAACCTGCCAGCAAGCTGACCATCAAAGCTAAACCGTAGCCCTTGTAATCTCCAATCGGCAACAAGGAGCCCTCACTAGAGCGCTGTGGATCTGTCAAGGGCTTGCCCTGCTTATCCATCATCCAGCCTTCTGGCATTTGTTCACCCCGTTGAGCGGCAAGTTTCACTTTTCCGTAAGCTGCAACAGTCGTCGCCATATCTAATAAAACAATTGGACGATTTTTAGCGGGTACTGCAATCGCAATAGGATTGGTCGATAGAAGTAAATCGATACCACCCCAAGGGGCCATATGATTCGCATTACCAACCGCCATATATATCCCGACCAGACCGGCTTCGGCGATCATGCGCACATAAACGGAAGCGGCTCCGGAGTGATTACCATGATGGCTACCAATCCAAGCCACTCCAAATTGGCGCGCACGCTCTATAGCAAGCTCTACTGATTTCGCCATCACTAAATGACCCAGTGCGTTATCCCCGTTTAAAAGGCCTGATGCGCCGCGATCTTTTTCTAATTCAATCTTGGGATGCAAGTTAGCACCGCCAGCTTTAATGCGCTTCATATAAGCAGGCAAACGGAAAATGCCATGACCATCGGCGCCGGCAAGATCGGAGCGTACCATCAATTTACCTACTTGCTGCGCATCGCCTGCAGGAACACCTGCCGCTGAAAGTACTTGGGCAATAAATGTTTCTGCTTTTGCCACTGAAATTGTTTTGACTGTATTCATCTTATTATGCAATCTTGCTCCAAGCCGCTTTACCAGCATATTTTTTAATGGCTGCTTCATCAAACTCAAAGCCCAGACCAGGGGTTTTGTGCAAAATCAAATCACCATTTTTAAAGGTCAACTGCTTATTAATCAGTCTACGGAAATTGAGCACTTGATCGTCCAAGAAGAACTCCACAAAACGCGCATTCGGAGTTGCTGCTACCAATGGTGCGTGCAAATCGTGCATCCAGTGTGGGCAAACCGTAATGCCTTTGAGGTCCGCATAAGCAGAGATACGACGCCACTCAGTAATGCCACCACACACCGCAGCATCTGATTGCAAAATTGCTACGCCGCCAGCATCAATCAATTCTCTAAAACGCCAACGCCCTGCTTCCATCTCACCGGTCGCGACATTGATTTTGGTTTGGCGAGCTAAGGCAGCATGTAAATCAATCGCATCTGGAGAAAACGGTTCTTCAATCCAGTAAGGGTTATAAGCTTCAAATCGTCGAACATACTCAAGAGCAGTCGGTAAATCTCGCCACGCATTATTTGCATCCAGAGTGAGCAGAACATCTTCACCAACCGCGTGACGAGCAGCTTTCACACGCGCCTCTTCTTCGCTAGGAGATAAGCGGCCCACTTTCATTTTGACAGCTTTAAAACCCTGCTTCACATAAGACTCCATCTCCTTACCTAACTTCGCAGGCGTCTTACCTTCTAGGTAGTAACCACCACTCGCATAAGCAGGCACACGATCATCTACGACAGAACCTAGGTAGTGGTGCAAGGGCAATTTTGCGGAGCGCGCATTCAGATCCCACAGTGCCGTATCTAAAATAGAGATGCCGCGCATGACAGCGCCTGTTCTACCTTGCAAAATAGATTCGTTGTACATCTCCATCCACAAGCCTTCACTGCGATGACTATTTTGACCAATCAATTTTGGTGCTAGTAGTTGCTCAACAGCAACTTTGGCGATATCGCCACCAGCACTGCCAACATAGCAAAAGCCAATACCTTCATTGCCATCTTTGCCGCGCACTTTGACAAGACAATAATGACGCTCAGAGACGGTCCGAGTTGAGAATGAAGTGACCTTATCCAAAGGCACTGCAACTGAGGCAACTTGTATGGACTCGATGATAGGCATATGGGCTCCTTAATCAAAAAATGATTGTATCTAGAATTTAAATCATCGGAGCATTCCTAAATAAGGAATAATTCAGGTTCAAACTAATTTGGTTAATGGAATAGATATGAGCAAAGTCGTCGTAATTGGCACGGGCACAATGGGTGTTGGTATCGCCGCTGGATTTTTGGCATATGGCGCAAAGACGGCTATTCTCGGCCGCGATCAAGCTAAGGCTGATGGCACTTTTAAAGCAGTTGAAGCATGTGCTGATGCGATTGATATTAAATGGCGCGATCTTGGTGGACAGTTGATTGGCGGAGCCATCGCGGGATGGAGTGATTGGGCTGATACCGACTTTGTCATTGAAACTGTTTCAGAACGCATGGACCTTAAAAAGGAATTGTTTGCCGATTTAGATAAACGCGTTCCAGCTCATGTACCGATTGGTAGCAATAGCTCAGGCTTCCCAATTAGCGATATTGCAAAAGGACTTGCTACCGCGAATCGTATGTTCAATGCACATTACTTCATGCCAGCCCACGTAGTACCGCTCGTGGAAGTGGTATTAGGTGAAAAGTCTGATCCAGCCTTGGCCGAGAAGGTGTGCGAGTTCTATCGCGCCCACGGCAAAAAACCTGTTTTAGTTAAAAAAGATATTCCTGGATTTTTAGCGAATCGTATTCAGCATGCCTTAATGCGTGAAGCGCTTTCACTTGTTCAAGAAGGCATCGCCACTCCAGATGACATTGATACGGCTGTTCGCTACAGCTTTGGCTTTCGCTATGCAGCAGTCGGCCCGATGACTCAAAAAGAAATTTCTGGCTGGGAGGGCATGACATTAGCTGCAGAGGTTATCTACCCATCCCTTTCTAATATCACGGCACCTCCTGCTTGTGTAATGGATTTGGTAAAAGCTGGTAAGAGCGGTATCGCCAAAGGTGAAGGCTTTAAGAAGTGGCCAGCTGACGAAGCAGCAAAGGTAAAGCAGAACTACGAAATTCGCCTAAAAGCAGCCTTCGAAGTTCTCAAACTGGCTCCAGACGAAAGTTAATACAGTACCAAGCTAATGCACTAAGGGGTTTAGGTCATATTGCTGCGACACAGCATAAATATCTGGGGCGGGGCTCACATTATTAGATAATTACCCAGTGAAATTACATGTGAACCACTTCAAACTCCTCGCTAGAGGAAAGTTGATCTTTGTCAGCACCTCTTTTTGCATTTCTTTGTTTACGGTAGTTCAATTTCCAAGTCTAGGACTGATTGGCGAAAGCCAAGCTCAAACAAGCAAAGCACCTAACAAAAAAGCCCCTCAGATTCGTCAAAAGGCCACTATATCTAGCAATAAATCCGTGGGCTTTAAAGATCCCACTGCTGGCAAGTCATCGAAGTCTAATAGCCTGAACCCCGAACTTTTTAAGCGCAAGGATGCCAATGAGTTTGTTGGCGATACTGTCGGCAATCTAGATTACCGAGTGCAACGGGGTTGCTATCGCCGTAACTTTAGAGAAAGTAATTTGCCAGCTAATTTGGGTATCGATAACCCTCAGTTTTCAGAGTTCTTCAAAAATCAAACCGGCAGTTTCTTTGATCGCATGCGTGGGAATTGCATTCCATATGCGCTTGCTTTAGGAAGCCGCAATCGCTTTGATTCTCTGAGCATCATGAATGGCCAAACCCAGGATGGCAAAACGGAGATTTGGACTTTTACCCCATCTTCTGCTGGCGGCTTCTTGGTACAACAAGACTATCTAAGAGATGAATCTAAACGCTATACAGAAATTGAGCTTCCTTTGAGGGACGTTCTGTACGACCCACGTAAAGTCAGCGATAAGTTACCAGTTGAACTGGTATGGGAGCTCAATTCACTGATTAAACAAATCTACCCAGAAGATAGCAACTCACTAGAAAATACCAACAGCGTTGTTCGCTTACTGGTCGACTTCGGAGATCGTGATCATTGGGCTCAAATTTGGGCCGCTGAAATTCTAGACCCAAGTAATAAGGAGGTATTTGCTAGTGCGTTCTGGCTCGAGCGAGATGACATTCCCGGAGGCTTTTTTACTGGTAGCGGCGAAGCCATTGAACGCGCCTTCTGGACTAACCCTCTGAGCTATCGACGCATCTCGCGCGGAGTTGGTAATGTTCCAGTCTCTCGCAAAAAACCCACTAAGATTGCACCCAATACCAATGCCACAGCCCCTGTAGCCGTACCCCAGCAACGCTACCGCGCCCATATGGGAATTGACTATGCGGCCCCTATCGGCACACCGGTATTTAGCGTTGCAAATGGCAAAGTAGTTCATCTTGGCTATAGCGGCGCCTTTGGCAATCTCATTATTCTTGAGCACGACGGAGGTTACCGAACGTATTACGCCCACTTAAGTAATTACAACGTTGAACTGGCTTTAGGTAATGACGTTCGACGTGGTCTTGAGATTGGTTATGTGGGTACCACCGGAAGATCCACGGGCCCCCACCTTCACTTTGAACTTAGAAAAGATGGGGTGTATGTAGACCCCTATTCTCCGAGCATGCAATTGGATTTGTGGTCAATGCGCGATAACGAAAGCGGTCAACTCACCCGAGAAATTTTGCTACTGGGAAGTCCACCTAAGCTTTGATCAAGCACAAAGTTCAGTAATACATAGATAAAAAAATAGGGTCCTCATGGACCCTATGCTATTGAGACACAGCAGCGATCATCCAAGCACTAAGACAGGTAACTTAGAGTGCACAATGACTTCGTGAGTTTCACTACCCAGGAGCATGCTCTTAATGCCAGTACGCTTATGTGAAGCCATAACAATGACATCCACTTTTGCTTTTTTAGCGCCATCCAAGATACCTTCAGCCAAATTCGAAGTCTTAATATGCAGTGTCTTCGCTTTTACTGAGCCGAGTTGCGTTTGTGATTTTTTAAATACATCTGCTGCAAATGCATCGCAAGCCTTGGTATGTTCTTTTGCACTGATGCCGTAAGCCATAGTGCTATCAGAGTAGACCATTGGAGGCATTGGATCAGACACATAAACCAAAGTCACTGCAGCCCCATCAACCTTAGCAAGCTCGGCAACCTTCTTCAAAGATTTCTTGCTGACGTCAGAACCATCTACAGGCACTAATAAATGCTTAAACATATCGACTCCCTTTAAATTGAACTACTTCATCACTCTTTACATCATAATACTGAATATCAAGCTATAAAAGTACAAAGGGTAAAAATTGCTCCGGTATTTATTGGTCTACCTCACTTTTCTATTTAGCCTTCTTGCGATTGATTTGATCTGGCTACTGGGAATCGCTAAAAATCTCTATCGCGACGATATGGGTGATCTGATGGCCAATGAGCCTAAACTTTGGGCTGGCCTGTGCTTCTATCTTTTATATGCACTTGGCGCGTGTATTTTTGTTGTCATTCCAGCCTTGTCAAAACAATCCTGGATTTACGCATTACAGTACGGCGCACTGTTTGGCCTGTTTTGCTATATGACTTACGATCTCACTAACTTAGCTGTCATTCGTGATTTTCCAACTCGCTTAGCATTTGTTGATATTGCTTGGGGGAGCTTAGTCACCGCTGTAGCCGCTAGCCTTGCCTATTGGATAGGTAATCGAGTCTCCTAAATCGGCAGACAATCTCTCAATGATCTTTGAGCCAAAAATTCTCAGCTGTTTTAAGGGTTATAACCACACCCTTTTTACTAAGGATGTTTTTGCGGGCCTTACAGTTGGTGTAGTTGCTCTGCCACTGGCAATGGCGTTTGCAATCGCCAGTGGGCTCAAACCAGAGGCAGGTATTTTCACTGCGATTATTGCCGGCGGACTCATCTCACTACTGGGTGGCAGTCGCGTACAAATTGGTGGTCCTGCTGGCGCTTTTATTGTGATTGTGTACGGCATTGTCGACCGCTATGGTGTGGCCAACTTATTACTAGCGACCGCTATGTCGGGCGTATTTCTGTTTGCCATGGGTCTACTACGCCTGGGCACTTTAGTTCGATTCATCCCCATTGCCGTCATTATTGGCTTTACTAATGGCATTGCCTTCCTGATTGGACTGTCTCAGATTAAAGATTTTTTTGGTCTGGCCATCCCTAAAATGCCAGCCAATTTCTTTGGTAGTATTCAGGCACTTTATGGCGCAGCCGATACAGTAAATCTGATTGCACTCGCTTTAGCAACAGGAAGTCTATGCTTGCTAATTATCTGGAGGAAATTTCAAAGTCATCTGGGCTGGTTAAGTCATCTACCTGGCACGGTGGTGGCAATGGTACTGGCAACTATCATGACATCAATGTTGGATCTTCCTGTGGATACGATTGGTAGTCGTTTTGGGGGAATACCTTCCGGTCTCCCCCATTTTCAATGGATCCCTGTGAGCTGGGACACGGCACAATTTGTCATCATGCCCGCCCTCACCCTCGCCTTGCTTGGCTCGATTGAATCACTACTCTGCGCCAGAGTGGCCGATGGCATGATCCATGATCGTCATCAGCCTAACCAAGAGTTGATGGCACAAGGCATTGCTAATTTAGTGAGTCCGTTTTTTGGTGGCATGCCAGCAACAGGAACAATTGCTAGAACAGTCACGAATGTGCAGAGCGGTGGCAGCACACCGATTGCGGGCATCGTTCACGCGTTCACACTGCTACTGGTGATCTTATTTGCAGCGCCTCTCGCAAAGAATGTGCCACTAGCCAGTCTTGCCGCCATTCTAATGTTCGTCGCTTGGAATATGGGTGAGTGGAGTAAGTTTTTTGATTTGAAACAATTCCGTCTCGCTTATCGATTCACGATGCTGTGTGTCTTCGGGTTAACAGTGATTCTGGATTTAACGGTGGCAGTTGAAATAGGTCTGCTGCTTGCTTTTCTCACTTTTATCTACCGAATTTCTAGTCTGTCTCGTTGCGAGCCTGCTGATCTGAAAGATTTTCCAGTCTTAGAAAATCGAGCAGGGAAAATTGATGCCTACCGGATCTATGGCGCTATATTTTTTGGCGCAGTACAGTTGCTAGAAAGCATAGAGAAAAATTTACCGAGTGAAACTTTAATACTCGACTTAAAAAATGTGATCTATGTGGATGCATCCGGCATGGACACCATCATGGAATTAAAATACTTATGCGATGCTGCCAGCATAAAATTGATTATTTGTGGCTTAGCTCACCAGCCTTATGATGTGGCTGAACGCAGCGGCTTATTAGAAAAGCTCAATCCCGATTGTTTATATCCTGATCTCAGTTTAGGTATTCAGGCAGCAACCACGTCCCTCTAAGAAAAACAGAAACCACCCTTTAATAAAGCTTCAGGCAAAACCCAAGCTCGATAAAGCCCAAATCCACCAGCCATCAAAAACAGGGCAGCAGACAAATACCGTACCCAAGCGTAATGACCAAACTGAGTCAAAGCTGCTGAAAATTTTGAGATCAGCAATAGGTTAGGCAATGTGCCCAAACCAAAGGCCAGCATTAAGGCGGCACCAGTCAATACGTCACCCGATAGAAAAGCCAAGGGCAGGACGCTATAGACCAAGGCACATGGAACCAAGCCCCAGAGCATCCCACTAAACCACCGCGAGGGGCGACTAGCCATTTGCCCAAAGTAGCGAGCCCAATAGCTTGCTATTTTTGCCCCAAACCACCTGCCTGGAGAGGCCTGAGTGGCTCGCCCCCTCCATAAGAGACGAATCCCCATCCACACCAAAATAAGGGCAGTAAAGGCGTATAGAGGCCGCTGGAGAGGGATAAGGTCCTGTTGCCAGATGGCAGCCCCCACCAAAGCAGCTAGGGCCCCAAGGAGCATATAGGTCGTCAAACGTCCTAAGTGCATGATTAATTGGAGGAAAAAGAGTTCTGACCGACTGTTAATACGCGCTGAAACCACGGCTGGGCGCTCTATTGCAGCCGCAATACCACCACACATCAGGGCGCAGTGCCAACCACTCACCAAGGAGCCCAAAAAAATGGCTAATAGAAGGCTTACCGTCAGCATTGAGGGGTGATAAAACTGGGAAGAAAAGGCTTAGTAATCACCCCAATAGAATAAACTGGTCTCATAATTAGACCCAATATGAATTACACGACCTCAGACTCCCCAAACAGCAAATGTTCAGTTTGCGTTTTAGGGCAATTTTGTCTGCCTGTTGGTCTGAGCGCTATCGACGTCAGCAGAGTTGATGCACTCGTTAAAGAAAGAGTTCACCTCCAAAAAGGGGAAAGCCTCTATCGCCATGGTGATCTACTCAGCGCTGTTTATAGCGTTCGCTTTGGCACCCTCAAAACTGAATACTGCCTACAGGATGGTCGTCAACAAGTCATTGGCTTTCATTTGCCTGGTGAGATCTTAGGTTTAGACGGTATTGGTGAAGGTCAATATCAATCAGACGCAATTGCGCTGGAAGAAAGTGAAGTCTGCATCATTCGCTATGATGCTTTTGAAGATTTAGCCCAACAGATACCAGTACTGCAGCAACAGTTTCATAAAATCATGAGTCGCGAGCTTACTCAAGATCAACGCCACCTTCTCTCACTAGGAACGATGCGTGCTGAGGAGCGCTTAGCTGCTTTCCTCTTGAATTTATCGCAACGCTTAGCCGCGCGTGGTTACCTCAATAATGAATTTGATTTACGCATGAGTCGCGTGGAGATCGGCAGCTATTTAGGCATTCAGATTGAGACTGTTAGTAGAATGCTTTCTCGGTTTTCTGAAGCTGGCTTGATTCAAATCAAACAACGTCATATCAAGCTGATCGATATGAATGGCTTATACGAATTAGCTGGCTCCCCAAATCCAGACCGCGGCGGCAGCACCTGCGGTCATGAGATCCAGCCAAAAAGAGCTCACGCCTAGATTAAGCCGCGGTCGACCGGCTTGCCATCTGCAGGAGCTTCTATCCCCGGCAAAATATAAGCAGTTAAAGCGCTCGAGAAGGCACAGAACATCCAAATAACAAAGAATCCAAGAGTGTAGATCCCCTCATCAGAAATATCAGGCTGGTGGCCAAAGAATAAAAGTTCAGAGGGATGGACCACGCTGAACAATAAGCCCTCAGCCAATCCCGCTACCAAGAAGGATGGCCACATGATCCAAATCAATAGGCGGTATTTCATTTTGCGACCTGTTCGACCTTCAGGCCTTGCTTTACGACACCGTCACGCAGTGGTTTATCGGCATATAGATTGACTGCCAACCAAATAGTGATGGCACAACCCACCATCGCCACTGCTGGCCCGCTAATTAATAACCAAGGCCATAACTGCTTCCACCACGGTTTAATTGTCTGCTGATCTGTCATATTCATATCTCCCTAATTCGCCCTTAAGTCTAACGGGGAATAATAAAAGTGGATTTTTCTTCACGAGTTCTCAAGATAGATTTATCACCATCCATCTCCTGCGCGATTAGATCAAAATGAATCGGATAATTTCCCGGATCATTCTCACCAATCGTAGTGCTAATCTTCACAGGCAAAAGCTGATTACTTGCTGGACCCACAGCAATCTCGGTAATTTCTTTGCCTTGAGAATTCAAAATCCTCAAGTCTTTCAAACCAGATGCCTTGACTGCAACCTTCATTGAATGCTCGGAAGCATTCATGATTTGAATGCGGTAAATATTTTCAATGCGCACACCATCTACCTCACGCGCCAAAGCACCGCGGTCACGCATCACATCCACTCGCAATGGATTACGCGTCATCAAAGAAAATAAGAATGCAGTAGTTAAAACAGTAATGAAGGCAGCATAAATCAACACTCGAGGACGTAAGATGTGCTTAATAGCACTTTGATTGGATTCTTTATCTTCAATCGCGCGTTCTGTTGTATATCGGATCAAGCCCTTTGGATACTCTACTTTTTCCATGACCTGGTCGCAGGCATCAATACATGCACCACAACCAATGCACATATATTGCAAACCATCCCGAATATCAATGCCGGTTGGACAAACCTGCACGCAAATACTGCAATCAACGCAATCACCCAAACCTAAAGATTGTTGATCAGCCGATTTACTTCGGCTACCTCTAGGCTCACCACGCACTTTATCGTAGGTCACCAAGAAAGTATCTTTATCCACCATGACGCTTTGGAAGCGTGCATACGGGCACATATATTTACAGACTTGTTCGCGCATGAAACCTGCATTACCCCAGGTAGCAAAGCTATAAAAGCATAGCCAAAATAACTGCCATGGGCCAAGCGCTAAATGGACGATGGCGGTACCTAAAGTCTCAATCGGCGTAAAGTAACCAATAAAGGTGAAGCCGGTCCAGAAAGCCACTAAGAACCAAATCACATGCTTCGTAATTTTGATGCGCCACTTACGAATACCCCAAGGCCACTCCTCGCCATCTAAACGAATGCGCGCAAAACGATCGCCTTCAATCTTGCGCTCGATCCACATGAAGATTTCGGTATAGACAGTTTGCGGGCAAGCATAGCCACAGAACAAACGGCCAGCGACTGCTGTGAATAGAAAGAGTGCCAATGCTGAAAGAATCAGCAAGAGAGTCAGGTAGATCACATCCTGTGGCCAGAGAACTAAGCCAAAGATATAAAACTTACGCTGTATTAAATCAAAGAGAATTGCCTGGCGACCGTTCCAACTAACCCAAGGCAGGCCATAGAACAGAAGTTGGGTAGCGATAACCAGCACATACCGCCAGCGGGCAAAGAGCCCGCTAACAGAACGTGGATAAATCTTGCTTCGAACCTCGTAGAGGGATTCCTCTATGACGTTAATGGGAATAGGCTTCCCAACTGGCGAATCAGACACGACTACTGAGCTACTGGTGCTGGCTTATTGTTAGATAGACCCCACACATAAGCAGTTAATAATTGAATCTTCTCAGGACTTAATACTTTGTCCTGAGCAGGCATCATTGCAGTACGACCCTTGGTCACCGTTTCAACAATAGTCGCCTCAGAACTACCGTACAACCAAGTCTTATCAGTTAAGTTCGGTGAACCCAAAGCAATATTACCCTTGGCATCTGCACCGTGACAAGCTACGCAATTGGCTTTAAATACTTCAGCACCACGCGCCGCCTTTAAGTCATCAGCAGGAAGCCCAGAAAGACTGCGAACATAATTGGCTACATCAACGATTTGCTTGCTATCTAATTGTGGGAATGGAGGCATCACGCCGCCACGACCATTAGTAATGGTTGTCTTGATGTTCTCTGGTGAACCACCATAGAGCCAGTCACCATCCGTTAAGTTAGGAAAGCCTTTTGCTCCACCGGCATCAGAACCGTGGCACTGTGCGCAAGAATTTAAGAAAAGACGTTGACCCATTTCACGCGCTTTTGGATCAGCTGCAACTTGCATAACATCCATCTTCACATATTTAGCGTATACAGGCTTTAACTCATCATTGGCTGTCGTCATAGAGCTCATCAGAGCGCCATCAGTGCTATAGCCCAAGATGCCTGGAAATGAACCTAATCCTGGATACAAAACCAAGTACACCAATGCAAAGATGCAAGAGAGTAAGAACATCCACATCCACCAGCGAGGCAATGGATTATTAAGCTCGCGCAAGTCACCGTCCCAGACGTGGCCTGTATCAGCCACTTCGCCGTCCGGCCTAAGAATAGCCTTTACCTTACGAACAGAAAACAACAGCCAGATGCACCAAAAAATACCGACCAAAGTTACTAAGGCGATATAGGTACTCCAACCAGCACCAAGAAAGTCACTCATAATTTATCCTTACTAAATTCATCGGGAAGATCGAACGGAAGTTCGGCGGATTCTTCATTGGCAGACTGTCTTTTTGTAGACCAAGCCCACCAAACGATTCCTAAAAAAACTGCCAAGCCAAGCACTGTAGATACAGCTGAGAGGTAGGGTGCGATATTTTGCATATGTTTCATTCCCAAGTAATTACTTGGCAACTACCTCATCAACAGTAATGTATCTACGATTAATGCCCAAACCTTGGAGATAGGCCACTAGCGCATCTAGCTCGGTTTTACCCTCAAGCTCTTTAGGTGCATTAGCAATTTGCTCATCGGTATAAGGCACGCCTAAACGACGCATTGCAATCATATGAGACTGAATGGTGTCAGCATTAGCGCTACTCTTAGCAAGCCAAGGGTATGCAGGCATATTTGACTCAGGCACCACATCGCGTGGATTATTCAAATGAATCTGATGCCATGCATCTGAATAGCGACCGCCAACACGGGCTAAATCTGGACCAGTACGTTTGCTACCCCATAGGAAAGGATGATCATATACAGATTCACCAGCTAAAGAGTAAGGGCCGTAACGCTCTACTTCTGAACGAAGGGTACGGATCTGCTGGGAATGACAACCCAAGCAACCCTCGCGCTGGTAAATGTCACGTCCAGCTAAACGCAATGCTGTGTAAGGCACGACCCCAGGGCTAGGCTCTGTAGTCGAGTGTTGGAAAAACAAAGGAACGATCTGCACCAAGCCAGCAACAGCAACTGCTGCAATGGTAGCTACGATCAGCCAACCAACATTACGCTCAAGCGTTTCGTGGGAAAAAAATCGACGTTGTTCTGACATGTTCTTATCCTTAGTGAGCAGCTATGGACGCTTGTGGAATCTGAGCGTCTACAAATTTTTTGTTAATGACAGTTTTGTACACGTTGTAAGCCATCAACAACATGCCGCTTAAGTAGCACAAGCCACCTAACAAACGAATCACATAGAAGGGATAAGTTGCTTTCACAGATTCTACGAAGCTATAGGTCAATGTGCCATCAGTCTCAAAAGCCCTCCACATTAAACCTTGCATCACACCGGCAATCCACATCGCAGCGATGTAAATCACAACACCGATGGTTGCAATCCAGAAATGCAACTCAACAAACTTAGTGCTGTACATGTCTCTTTGTCCAACTAAACGTGGAATCAAGTAGTACAGGGAGCCGATCGTAATCATGGCAACCCAACCTAGGGCACCAGAGTGAACGTGGCCAATAGTCCAGTCTGTGTAATGCGACAAACTATTCACAGTCTTGATCGACATCATTGAACCTTCGAAGGTAGACATACCGTAGAAGGACAGGGAAACTACCAAGAATTTCAAGATCGGATCGCGACGCAATTTATGCCATGCTCCGGATAGAGTCATGATGCCATTGATCATGCCGCCCCAAGATGGCGCCAACAAAATCAGAGAGAACACCATACCCAAAGACTGAGTCCAGTCTGGCAAAGAGGTGTGTTGTAAATGGTGCGGACCTGCCCACATGTAAGTGAAGTTCAAAGCCCAAAAGTGGACGATGGACAAACGATATGAGTAGATTGGACGCTCAGCTTGCTTAGGAATGAAGTAATACATCATGCCCAGGAAGCTTGTAGTCAAGAAGAAGCCTACTGCGTTATGGCCATACCACCACTGAATCATGGCATCTTGTGCGCCTGCGTAAGCAGAGTAAGACTTAAATAAGCTTGCAGGCATCTCGATGTTATTGACGATGTGCAAGATTGCAATTGTCAAAATGTAAGCACCGAAGAACCAGTTAGAAACATAAATATGTTTAGTTTTGCGCTTAATTACTGTGCCGAAGAACACAACAGCGTAAGCAACCCAAACGATAGTAATCAGAATATCAATTGGCCACTCAAGTTCTGCATATTCTTTGGAAGTGGTGATACCCAAAGGGAGTGTTACCGCTGCAAGCACAATCACTGCTTGCCAACCCCAGAAGGTAAACGCTGCTAATTTGTCACAGAAAAGTCGCACTTGGCATGTGCGCTGCACGATGTAATAAGAAGTTGCAAACAGTGCAGATCCACCAAAAGCAAAAATGACCGCATTCGTGTGTAACGGACGCAATCGACCGTAACTCAGCCACGGGATATTAAAAGTGATTTCGGGCCAAATGAGCTGAGCAGCGAGAATAACCCCCACCAACATGCCTACGATCCCCCAAAGTACAGTAACAATGGCGAATTGGCTGACAACCTTGTAATTGAAGGTATCTTGATTACCCCCCACGGTAAGTCCCATGGTTTCTCCTTTTTTGTGACCAAACAGCGACATAATTCAAATGAACTGAATTGATTATCGAATTAAGCCATTCAAGGAGTTTTGATCTACATCAAAAAGGGCATGGGTGATTTCCCCCAATGCGGCCCAAAGTCAAAAAACCCTCTTATTGAGTCTTTTGAGTGGGTTTGACGCTATTTCCAACCTTAGGAGCATCATCATCCATCAAGATGGCTTGTCCAGGTCCGTCCAGGTCATCAAATTGGCCATTTTTGACTGACCAACGCAAAATCCAAGCCAATAAGCCGACTAAGGCAAGGGATAGAGGAATTAACAGAAATAGACTTTCCATAGCGCAAGTCTAAACTTTTCTTAAGCGCCAGGCATTCAAAGTCACCGCTAAGGAGGATAAAGACATTCCGACTCCGGCGATCCAAGGATTTACCAAACCCATCATTGCTGCCGGAATAGCTACTAAGTTGTATATCAAAGCCCACATCAGATTCTCTTTAATGACCATTTGGGTTTTATCGGCTAGTAATAATATTTTTGCCAATGGCGTCAGAGAACTCGCCGTCAAAATTGCATCCGCACCAGCAGAAGCAAGTGGCGCACCAGCACCAACTGCAATAGAGATATCGGCACGAGCTAACAAAGGGGCATCATTCACACCATCACCAATTGCCCACACAAAGCTCCCTGCACTTTGTAATCGCTCGATATAGTCGTACTTATCTTCAGGTGTGCATCCACCTTGATAACTTTCAATACCCACTTTTTGAGCCCACCAAGCGACTGTCGCTGGATCATCTCCTGAGACCAAGTGCACAGTAATATTTCTTGCGCGCACGGCTGATAAAAAATCTTGTAAACCGACTCTTGGTGTATCTAGAAAGATAAAGCTCGCAATCAGTCCTTGCTCGTCAGCTAAGTGCACCTGACCATATTGCCCAGTCTGAAGATCTTGATGTGCACCAATCCAGCTTGAACTACCCAAGCGATAGGCCCCAGAACTCAAACCTTTACCGAGTTGATTTATCACGGGTTCGGATAATACTGGCAGTGAGAGATTTTCAAGTTCAGCGGCACGTAGCAAGGAGAGCGCCAAAGGATGTCGTTGACCTCCCTCAAGAGCAGTTGCTAAAGCCAAAGCCTCTTCACGGCGATACCCAGAGCGAAGATTCACAATCTCTTTCAGCTCCGGTTGACCCATGGTTAAAGTGCCAGTCTTATCGAGCACAAGATCACTTGCTTTAACCAAGCCCTCCATCACATGCCCACGAACAATCAAGAGGCCGAGTCTGGTAACCGCGCCCTGCGCTGCAGCCATCGCCGTTGGCACGGCAAGCGATAAGGCGCAAGGGCAGCTTGCTACTAAGACGGCTACTAAAACTGTC
>Ga0114964_10000419_pt1 | contig 32902 bp, 23 predicted proteins | sample C_131016_MF_Meta_FD_92638 | JGI IMG/M metagenome (GOLD analysis project Ga0114964, IMG submission 92638) | Freshwater microbial communities from Lake Croche, Canada to study carbon cycling - C_131016_MF_MetaG | ecosystem: Environmental > Aquatic > Freshwater > Lake | place: Lake Croche, Canada...
AAGGTACTTCGTTATCCAAAGGTACTTCGTTATCCAAAGGTACTTCGTTATCCAAAGGTACTTCGTTATCCAAAGGTACTTCGTTATCCAAAGGTACTTCGTTATCCAAAGGTACTTCGTTATATATCGTCCTCCAATTCGTCCACTTCGATTTTCTTTACGTTTTTGTCTAAATACCGGTACATTCGCTTAATATCCAGTTTACTGATTTCATAGGTCTCAAATAATTTGTCGAGAGCATTCAGTGTGGCCGTGCTCTCCACGATGTCCACATTTTTTGCCGAATAAAACACACGCATTTCGTGAAAAAATGGTATCAAATCCTTCTTATCAATATCGAGTTTCTGACACAAATCATAGATAAACTCGATGTTATTATATTCCGTCGAATACTTGGTCAATACCTTGGTAAAACGCACTTCCGGAAGCGCGCGCTCCCCAACCACTTGATGGAATATCCGGTTGTTATTGAACGTTTTCATCAAACTGCTCATTTCATTAAAATGCCAAATCTGGTTCTGAAACGTGATGCGGTCGATGTAGTCGGCAAAACACGTATTCTCCAAGAACCGCAGATAAAACGGCAGTGCTATGCGCGGGTCTTTCGGCAACACATCCACCACATTTTCGTGGAACAACAACGCGACCGTGGTGCGGTCGGTCTCATTGAGCACCACATTGTGTTCGTCAATACTGTAGGGTTGTCGGATAAGAGAGGTGGTGATTTTTGTCGTATCTTCATTGAAGGTCTTTACATTCAGGATGTTCTGAAGAACGGACGCATCAATCATCTCTGGATTCGACTCGTACAGGCGTTGAAGAAACCCGAGCTTGCGCATATCACCGATGGCATAATTGATTATGGTGGTCTTCTTTTCTACCGGCATTTGGGGATAAAAATGGTCGAGCAGTTTGGCCATTTGGGGGTCCGTCGGTGTTTTGAGCTCGAACACATTACACACTTTCATCAGTTCTTTGATTTTCTTGTCGATGTTGTAGTTGCCAATACAGATTATGGGGTTCATGGTCATGCTTTCGAGCTTCTGTTTTTTCGTTTTTTTCTGACGAATCAATTTGATGAGGGCGGTGAGGCCGCCTTTGTCCCCGCTGTTCATTCCGTCGATTTCATCCATGACAATGGCGATTTTCTTGATACGGCGATGCATCATATCCAGCACATTACATGATGAAATATTGTCGCTCGTTATGTTTTCGATGAGGGATTTATTGCGAACATCGCCGGCGTCGTAATGGATGACGTCGTAGTTCATCGATTTCAATATATTGATGACGAATTGCGTCTTACCCACCCCGGAAGAACCATAGATGTAGAATCCCTTTTTGAATGTTGGATTGGCGTGGTCCTTTGAAAAGGCCGACAGCACCGATTTGATATTTTCGGCAATGGCGTCCCTTTCAAATAGGGTGTTTAATAATTCAGTATTCATTGTGTCCTGGTTAATTAAAATAGTTTGCCATATGTTTATGTTGATTTGAACGAATAGTGATTGTGCTCGTTCAAAGCGTTGGCTATCGGCCAAACGAACTGAAGTCAGTGGTTATTGGGCGGTAGTTGCTTCCCTTAGATTGGAGAGCGCCGTTATATGTGTATGGGTCAATTTTAGATCCAGACTGTTGACCACCTGCGGTAGTACCCGCATTAGGGGCAGGGTTACCCATCGGCGGGTTACCCATCGGCGGGTTACCCATCGGCGGGTTACCCATCGGCTGGTAGATTCCTGTGTTATTGCTCCCCGCGCGTGGGCCTCTATAAGATTGGTCATATCCAACGCGGGTCGGATCCGATGATAACAAATTGCTTACGCCTGAACCAGTAGATTGTAACAAATTGCTTACGCCTGAACCCGCTGATTGTAATAATCCGCCAGTAGTATTAATAATATTACCAGCCGTATCAAATGTTCGATTTACTATATTACCAGCAGCATCTACGGTCTTGCCAGCTAAGTCCGCCGCAATGGCGCCAGTACCAATTGTTGTCAGTCCAGCAACCGCTGCTGTGTTTGTAATTGTTTGTCCAGCGCTTTGGCCGAGCGATGCTGCAGCCGATGAGGGGCCCTTTACACCGTCAGGTGAACCTTTTACAGCAAGAGATGAGCCATCTTGGGCCATGGATCCAGAACCGCCTTGGCCACCGCAATTGGTACACGCACCCCCCTGGCAAGCAGGGCAAGATGGGCACACCGGCGGCACAATCTGGGTCTTCAACATGTAGTCATTGGAAAGACCACCAACCGCGTTGGAATTGAAATAACTCCACCACTTCCAGAAGTCGCCATATTGACCACCCGATATATCGGGTATATTTCCGGATGCATCGCCACTTGACGAAGAAGAAGATGATGACGTAGAAGGAGTAGTCCAAACACCACTCGATGTAAATCGGACAGTTTTCTTGATGGGAATGTATCCTGCGCCATCGCGATTTTCAAATACGGCAATCAGTGTATTTTCGCCGCTTGGCCAATACATCACCGTGTTTTTGTTAACATGATCCTGGACAAAAAATGGCTTACTTACCGATTTACTGAAAGATTGTGTAATATAGCCCGCACTAGATGCTTGGGCATCAGCAACTGCAGTCAATGTTACATTCGGTGTTGAATCGTCCTCTCTCGTATCCTCGCCACTTCTGTAATACACATCAATTTTTTTAGGACTTGTGGTTGGGGTGACAATCAACAAGTTTCCGTTCGCAATATCATACTTGATTGTGCTGGTAATTTGATATACGGTTCGACTGGGGTGGTAAACCGGTTCAATCATTGATTTATCATCATATCCATCATTTGTTTGTTGAGGATAAGAGTTGGTAACATAAATATCGACATTTGAATCACCGTCGGCGCCAGTAAAGTCGAATGACGTATTTGGGTTAATAGACCCGGTGTAAAATGCCGCTGAAGCGTGTTTGACTGCGCCGGAGAAGCTATTGCCACGGGAAGCAAAACTGTTACCCTGGGCATCTGATGCGAAAGAGTTGCCACCTGTGCTAAGACCGGTGATATCCATCACGTAAATATACGTGTTCGAGCCCCAAGTGAAATAATTCACCTGGTTGCTACCGGACTTGTATGACCACGCAACCTCGGTTGTATCCAATGTGGTCTTGCGACTTTCAGGGGTCACTTGGTTAATTACCTCGGCTTTCGACGCACCATTGGCGTCAACTTTGTCAACTGTATTGTTCTCATATTTGACAGTCTGATTGTTGGCGATATTTTTTCGGGGGATAATTTCAATTGCCTTGATCTTCTTGCCGTCGGCATCAACCGAACCAGCATCTACATATTTGTTCGTTGTATACACTACGACGACGTTGCCGTTGCGCGGGTCATAATAAATATCATCGTAAATCTTGGTTATCGGGTTTTCACTACTATACAATCCCACGGTTTTTGTAGAAAATGGTTTACTGTCGTAGTTGTATGTAATAAACCCCTCTCTGTTCATATAACTTTTAATCATCGATGATAGCGCCAACACGATGAGCAATATTATGAATAAAATTAATGGACTAAGCTTGAACTCCATATTTGCGCAAATATATATTCTACAACGAAAAATATATGTATACCAAGTGCCCGTTGGTATCGAATGTATCTGCGAAATCCAAATAAAGGCTTGTCACGATTCTTCTATAGAATGGAACCCGTTGTTGCTAAAAAACCTCGTGCTGTACGTGTGCCATTGTTGCCGTTCAAAGATGTGGCAAATCATTTTGAAATTGGTATTGATGAAGCTGGGCGCGGACCCCTGTTTGGGCGCGTGTATGTAGCGGCGGTGGTCTTACCTAAGGATAAGGTGCCGCAGGCGCCGACAGTGCCTACGGCGCCTTTATCGACAGTTAAAGAGCCATTCCGTTACGATTGGATGCGCGACAGCAAACAAATCAAATCGCGCAAGAAAATCGGCGAACTTGCCACCTATATTAAATCCAATGCTCTCGCCTGGCACATTCACTATGTCGAGGCTGACGAAATTGACCGCTCGGGTATTTTGAATTGTGTGATTCGCGCTATGCACATTTGTATCGACCATATCATGGAATCATTTGTTTCTAAACACGGATTTGCGCTAAATAACGGACTCCTCTTGGTGGATGGCAACTATTTCCGCCCCTATACTGTTTTTAACCAGGTCACCGAGAGCCTAACTGCTGTTAACCACGAGACCGTGGAAAAAGGTGATGGGACCTATGCGTCCATTGCGGCGGCCTCCATTTTGGCTAAAAACGAGCGCGATACTTATGTAGAGGAACTCTGTGCTAAATATCCAGTACTCATTGATAGATATGGACTCAACACAAACATGGGGTATGGGACCAAGGCGCATTTAGAAGGAATCCGGACCCATGGCATCACCGAATGGCATCGGCAAACCTTTCGCGGCGCTGCAGGCGAACCGATGAACTTAGTGGTTGAAGACCAACCAGTATAAAGATAATTTCCTACGTACTACAACCATGGCACACGACCTGCCCCATTACCATCTTGGCGTATTTTACCGGCACGCCAATACGTGCTTCGAAATCCCGTCGCCCCTTTTCCGCGACGATTGTTTAGAACGAGATGTGTGCGCGGCGACTGTGGGCGATGTCCGCGACTATGTTCGAGATCGGTGTTTTGGCGACGACCCGGACCCAGTCTTCTAGGAGAGGACTTGTACTAAACGCAAATACCATGCGTCTGGCCGACATCAAATCAGATGGGCAGCGGATTTGTTTGTATATCCCCGACCGCGAATATGGAACAGTGATTGTACATCGGGGGTCCCCTCCGGACGATAAGGTCTCCACATAGAATATAACAATGAACATCACGGTATTTTCTGGTATTATGGCTTTCTACGCTGTCCTGACATATTTTGTTTTTCCGATTATTTTCTACTACACCATGGGGAAGACCGTAAAGGCCGCTGGTCAAGGATTTATCCTGGGTAGTATAGTATCCGTTGCGTTGTGGGTTTTCTATGGATCAAAGATGGTATAAATTGGAGATGGGCATAAGATGACCGTGTAAATTATATAAAGCGTACACTATTATGACAATGTATAATGAAAATCATAACAGCAGTAGTCAATAACCCTGGATTTATTGAGATTCAGCATCATACTTTGAAAAAATATTTCAAAGGTGATTACGAGTTTATTGTTTTTAATGACGCAAAGAAATTTCCAGACTTCAGCAATTTTGGAAATACAGAAATAAAAAAACAAATAGAAGAAACGTGCGTAAAACTAAACATACAATGTATAAACATACCGAATGAGAGCCACAAAACAAATATGTGCGCTGCGACTAGGTGTGCGGATTCTATGAATTATATGTTGCGGTATCAATTACAAAACCCCGACAAATATTTATTGCTGGACAGTGATATATTTTTAATTGATTATTTTGATATTGAAAAGTATTCACGCTATGATTGTGCGGTTGTTTTACAAAGCCGAAATAATGGCGCAATCAATTATTTTTGGAATGGTATTTATTATTTTGACATGACGCGGATGAAAAATCTTCATTTGTTAGACTGGAATTGTTGTCCCGGATGCGATGTTGGCGGAATGATGCAAAAATGGTTGATTACACAGATGGCCAATCAACCAATGCCAAATACAGACAAAATACGCTGGACCGATAAAGTATTTCACACAGAATCCATCTATTTTATAAAGCATTTGTGGTCATGTTCATGGAATAAAAACGAGCTTCCTAAAAACATTACAAATCCGCGATTGATAGCGTACTTAGAAAATGATATTCGAAATGTTGATGGCAAGTTTTTCTGCGAGATTTATGATGATGTATTTCTACATTATCGCGCCGGTGGAAATTGGATGAAACAAAATCCACAAATGCATAATTATTTGACAAATTATTTGAAACAATGTTTAGAATAATAATAAATATATAAAAATATACGCATTATTTTTATATGCTAACTTTATCGAGCTGTTTTTATATAATAAAATCCAAGTTTGATACCGGTAAATACGTTGAATGGATGAACAATTTTATTTCAATTTGTAATAATTTCAACCTGGTCATTTACACCAATAAAGAAAGTATGTCGTATATTAATACCCGCGGTAACCCGCGAATCCGAGTTGTAATAAAACCAATCGACCAGTTCCATTGTTATAAATACCGCGAGTCATGGATTCGGAACCACGCAAAAAATGTAATGTTAAACGCAGAAAGTCAGTTTAATACCGCATGGGAATTAAATATGCTTTGGTCCGAGAAGATTGCGTTTGTTCAAGAAACCGTGACCAATCGCTATTTTGAAACGGAATATTATGGCTGGTGTGATATTGGGTATTTTCGAAATCGTTCATGTGACACACATACAACAACGTTAATGGCTTGGCCGACGATTCGCACTCTGGATAAAACCAAGATTCATTACGCATGCGTAAACCGGTCACGACAAGATATAAACCAACTTGTGTCTCTCATAAATCGGCGTGGGGAAAATGGATTGCCAATACAACCCATTCCACCAAATCAACATTCGGTCGCGGGGGGGTTTTTCATTTTACATCGCGACAAAGTTGAATGGTGGTCGCGCCTCTATTACCAAACTTTGGAATCCTATTTTGCCAACCAGTATTTGGTGAAAGATGACCAGATTGTGATCGCGGATTGCGTGTTTTCGCATTTGGGGCATTTCAAATTATATAATGAGACGGCGCCATATGATAATTGGTTCATGTTTCAACGATTGTTACTATAAGTATATAAATATTTGTCCATTATTATTTTACAAATTATGATAAGCATACTGATGCCAATCTACAATGGGATTGAATATATAGATGAATCGGTGTCATCTATTCTTGCCCAGACGTATACTGAGTGGGAGTTAATTATTGGTGTGAATGGACATGAGCCGATGTCAATTGTTTATTTGATTGCGAAAAAATATGAAAAACGCGGGAACATTCGGGTTCTTGATTTACACAATGTGCGTGGAAAATCAAATGCGCTCAATGAAATGATGAAATATTGTAAATACGATTATGTGGCGTTGTTGGATGTTGATGATATTTGGGAACCGTCGAAACTCATGGTGCAATCAGAATATATGAATAAATATGATGTGATTGGAACAAACTGCGTATACTTTGGTAATCAAAACCTTGTACCCAAACTTCCACTTGGGGATTTGAAGTCTTTTGATTTTTTTGATTACAACCCAATTATTAATTCATCGGTCTTGATTCGCAAAGAATTATGCTGGTGGGATCCGAGATTTGAAGTGGAGGATTATGAATTATGGCTGCGTCTTCGAAAAAATGGGAAAACTTTTTACAATGTAGAGACAATTTTAACCAAACACCGGATACATCTTTTGTCGGCATTTAATACGAGGGACCATAGTGCGCAAATCAATGAAATCAAACGTATTCACAGATGATCTAAGAACCACCAATGAGACTTCCATCAATCATCACTCTTCGAGTGAGAGTTCAAAAAATTGATTTTAATTTAAATGTTAAAATCAATACCATAATAACCAAAACACCCACTTTAAAAATGCTCTCCACCATAATTTTAAACACCACCGCAAATAGTGCCCAAAGGTCCGGCATTTACGAAATCTCCTTGCCCGCCGCCAAACCAACCTGCGCGCCCAAAACCATCCATATCATGACCGACGTTAGCGGTTCTATGGATGAACGATGCAGCGACAAAAACTCGAAACTCGACCAAATCAAACACGTTACCAAAAACATCATTCGATTTATTGCCAACAATTGCGCAAATATCACGCTCCAGGTGAGCGCATTCAACAGCGACGTGATGGTGGTGATTGAACCCGAGATTGTTACCAAGGACAATCAAGACGAAATGATTCGCAAAATCGACAAGATGGAAGCAATGGATATGACGGATATCGAAAAGGCGATTCGTGCAGTCAAGATTGGCAATACCGGTGCAGAACAACACAACATATTGATGACGGATGGCGACGCCAATATGGGTGAAACCCGCGCCAACGCATTGGTGAAACTCGTGGATATTGGCGCGTCCAATACATTCATCGGATTTGGACTCGAACACAATCCGCACATGATAACCACTCTCGCAAATACGCGCAATGGTGCCTATTATTTCATAGACCAATTGGAACGGTCGGGTGTGGCCTATGGCGAGATTCTTCACGGCATTGTACATCGAGTCTATAAGTCCGCGCGACTTATTGTGGAGAATGGGGAAGTCTATGATTGGAAAACGAATGCTTGGACCCATGAAGTCTATATCGGCGGTTTGGCTGCCGATACCAAGAAGCGATACCATATTCAGACGGATGATCCCGATAAGATTCGTGTGCAATTTATGGATGATGATGTCGAAGTGAATGAAACCGTGTTCCATGGTCAATTTGAAGATTTGACACAGATGGAATATCGGTATCGCACTTTGGAAATGCTGTTTCGTGCCACTCAGATGTCGAGCCCGCATAGGAATGCGATTTACACGTTACACACTCAACCGGAGGTAAAGTCGTTAGATACGCAAGATGCTAAGCCAACGATTCGTGATCTAAAGATCGAAATAAAGAACCTGGTTGCCGAAATGACCACATACATGGAAACTCTCGACGATAAACGATTGATGAAGAATCTGTGTGATGATATTGTGGTGGTCTATCGCACGATTGGAACACGATATGGCCACATGTACTCGTGCGCAAGACAGTGCTCACAGGGCACAGAACGAATACATACTGCGTCAAATACCCCTGGTAGTCGTGATGAAGAAGAATATGGCGAAGAAGATCCCGATTCTGTGTTTGCTTCTCCGCCAAGACCCCGATTTGGACGCAGTTTATTTGCCCCAAAAAAACAAAGGGACCCCTTGTGCGAAGATGATGAGTTTAACAATTACCTGGTTTCCGATGAGGCCGAAACCCCGCACTCATCGAGAACAGCAACCGCACTGATTAATGAAATCAGTATTACGGATGAAGATTGCGGTAATAATTATTCGTTGACCCCGCCATAAGTCCCGGAGGGACGACCATAAAAGTCTTTACAAAATGTTGATATATTGTACTTGTTTTTTATTGGTATAAAAAAACGCAATCGCGTCTTTTTCTTTGGATAATTTTTCTTTGGATTATGTTTTATTATACAAACTATGCTAATTATTATGTGTGCTCAGTTACTAACGACAATACCCTGGAACTCATCAAACTGCTCAACCGCCTCATCAATTAAATCGGGGCACTCAATGAGTTGTATAATGTGGGGCACAGTGAACTCCATCAAGACATCCATAATCTGATTTACATGCGTGGGATACTTGTCAACAACAACGTTGTATAGGAGGTCTTCAATCTGGTCCTTCTGCGCAGCAATCGACTGAGCATAGAACCCATCCTTATTGTATACCTCGACATAGAATTCGTCGTACTGCTCAATCGCCTCATCAATTGAATCGGGGTCCTCAATCAGTTGCATGACGTGGGGCACGTCAAACTCAATAAACTTATCGGTAATCTCCGTCGCAAGCTTGGGGTACTTGGCTACAACAATGTTGTATAGGAGTTCTCTGAGCGTGGCCTTCTGTTCAGCAACGGTCTGAACATAATCGACTAATTGTTCGGTTTGGGACATCTTGTTAAGGGTATGTTTCTTATTTTACTTTACTAAAAATAAGAAAAAAGATTTCAATTTCTCCCAAATGTTTTGTTCAGGATGTAGGCCGGCATCTATATAAATAACTGTTCTGAAAATGCGCCCGCATTTTTGGAAGTGCTTATCCCGTGATCTCGAATGGGATCACAGAAAAAGCTCTTCCAGCTCCTTCTGGTCAATGCGTTTGAACTCCGTCGTGCGGTCCATCTTGCTATATCCCAGCATGAACTCCGTCTCGCCCGTCTTCACAAAGCCCAACACATATTCGACCTTCTCGCGTTCAAACGTGAACAGTCGCGACCACCGAGTCACCGCACCCGTCTCTGTATTGATGGCAACCAAGATATGGTAATAGTATCTGCGGTCCTCATACGAAACCACATGGCAAATAAACCACGTCTCCGCGCCGACTCGAATACCGTTGGTGGAACCGCGCACCGATTCAAAGAGTCGCGGGGTCTTGTGTTCGCATTTATTGATGAGGACATTGGCGTGGCCGATTTCATAGGTTGTGAGCGGCCACCATTTATAGACAATGCGCAAATGGTCGTCTGCCGCGGCATAAATCACCCAATTCTTCTCAATTTTGGTCTGGCCATCCGGTTTTGTTAAGAGCGACGAAACCACACGTTTGTTCTCGTAATCAATGTGGCCATATTCGACGTGCATGGTGTCGTCCGGCAGACCGCGATTGGCCGTGAAATAGGTGGTGCCGGCGTGCTCAAACAAGCGCATATCCTCGAGTCCAACATATCGTGCGTCGTGTTCTCGGTTGTAATCCAGGGTAAACGAGGCAGACACGGATGGCACATCATCCGACCCATCATTTGTGTTATAATGAACCGTGATGACATTGTGGGTAGTAATGTGTTCACGGTTCACGTATCCACCCGATTCGTTTATGTAATAATTCACTTGGCGGTGATTGGTCACCAGACTCCCGTCATGAAAACACATCGATGGCGTACTGTTGTTGAAGTCATCCGACGCAAGGTCCGGACTCTTGATTTTGATTGCCGTACCCGGTAAAGAGACCGAGTAAAACTTGTAGTTTGACAATACATTGCGCAAGATGCCAGCCTCTATGTTCTTGGCGCACATGACATACATCGACAGCGCACCCAAATCGATGTTATCGGGATTGTAATAGTAGCCCGAGATGGTGTATTCATAGTCAATCTTGTAATCATAGATGTCGTTTTGTAAAAACAAATAGTCGATTTTGGACTTGTCCACGTCCTCTAATTGCCGCATCGCCATACAATAAAACTCGTATACCAACTTGTGTTTTGATTGGTTGCGATAATAAGTCATAATCTCGTAGATGTTTTCGAGACGCTTGGGGAAATAGTCGTAGGCGAGCATCCAGTAAACGACAGCCTTTTCGTGCTCCCCCGACCAAGCATAGCACCGACCAATGTTGTAGTAACTCTGCCAGATTTCGTCGAACCACCCGCCGATTTCGATGCGTTTCTTGTAGGTTTCAATCGCCTTCTCCCTCTCTCCATTGTCGCGATAACTATTCGCCAAATAAAAGGTGTATCGGTCGTTGTTTGGTTTCTCCAGGAGTCCCTCGGTGAGCAATCGGATGTCGCGCACGAACTTGTCGGACTTGGCTCCTCCGTCGCCAATATCGTTGATAAATGCAACCGAGCGCTCAATCTGGTCATATTTGGTTCCGTCGGGTGTACTAATAACCTCGTGTGTAACTCCCCAATAAGAGATGCTGAGGTTGTTTTTCACAATTCGGACGTTTTTGTATGAGAAGTTGTCATTGCCCTGGAACAAATGGAAGACGTCGCCCTTGCCGAGACCCACTTTGAACTGAGTTGCGTCGAATTGGGGGCCTTTTTCCAATACCATGTCGGCGTCCATCAACAGAATATAATCCGCGTAGATGTCGCCAGTATTTGCCATGTCTTTACATGCGTGTAGGGCAAATGTGCGGTTATGCTCGAAGTTTTTGAACGGCTCATTAATTACACGACCTGGTATGCCGCGCGCCCCCAAATAATCGCTTATGAGTTGGACGGTGTTGTCCGTGCTTCCAGTGTCGCATATACAGTAGCAGTCAATTAGCCCGACCAGTGAATCGAGCAGGCGTGTAATAATTTTGGATTCATTTTTAACAATCATATTTAGGGCCAGTTTAGGCAATATATCGAATTGTATGTTGTCCATTTGCGCCTCTATGTATAATCGAGACTGTTATATTTATACCCTTTTTATATTTTACACATTTGCACATTTAAACCGCCGACTCGTCGGCGGTTTATGAGTGCAAAAGTAGGTAGCCTTTGCGCATTTAAAATGCGCAAAGGTGTAACAAAACGCATAAGCACACACACAGGCTTTTAAGCCGTCAGGCTTTGGCCTCATTCTTTTATTGGATTACAATATACGGACGAATGGCGTGTTCCAGATACATGAATGATAGAGGAAGAATCGAAAAACAGAACGCAATTTTGACAAACCCAGGCAGATATGCTCTTGATGTTCCCGGACCCGGCGACCAAATGTCATTCAACGCCGACCCGCACATTCGCATTCAAAAATGGGGTGCCAACTTCCGCAACAATATGATGGATATAAACAGCGATTTGCGTGGCCTAACACGGCCTCTAACACGTGACCTTCCCGAAGTGAATGATTACAAGAAGTGGAGTGTGAAGTCATCGGTGGCTTTTGCTCCGACAGAGACAAATTATGTGACCGATGATAGTCGTGCGACCCATCCCGCGTGGACTTATCGAGAGGCGGAAATCAACCGATTTGAACCGACTTTGTTGAACCCGCTCGACCAATTGGAGAAGCCGTTTCATTATGATTTGAACACCCGCATTTTAGAGAGAGACCATTTTAAACCGACTCCGGTTCCGCTGGCTGTCGCCAAGAAAACGCAGGATGGGTATTTGCCATTTCAAGGCAGCACCGTGAACTCGTGGTAATAACTATATATTTTCAGTATTATATAGTTATCTATAATGGAAATCGCAATCCCTCTCATAGCACTTGGTAGTATGTATATAATATCCAATCAACCCAAACCGGAAGATAAGAAAAGAGAGGGCTTCAACAGTCTGCCAAACACAGACATACCCGACAAAAACTTCCCCGATGATACCGCCAACAACCCCGATCTCGATGTCAGTTCCAAGTTGGCCACGGTGAATCAGTATGACGGCAGGTCGGTATATACTGACAAGTATTTCAACCCGTATGCCCAAAACAGTTTAGTCAAAAAAGCCACTGAAGGAGAGGCTGCGCAACATTATTCGATGACTGGCGATAAAGTGAACAATTCCTATTTCAACCACAACAACATGGTGCCTTTTTTTGGTGGTAAAATCCGGTCTGCCGTCGACCCCAAATCGAATGAGTCGATCATGGACAATTATTTAGGCACTGGAAGCCAGACGATTACCAAGTCGGAACAGGCGCCTCTCTTTGCCCCCAATGAAAAATACCAGTGGGCGAATGGCGCCCCCAACATGAACGACTTCTACCAATCCCGTGTGAATCCCAGTATGCGCATGGCGAATGTGAAGCCATTTGAAGAGGTGAAGGTCGGTCCCGGACTGGGTCTCGGATATGGCACCGAAGGTGCCGGTGGATACAACTCGGGCACGATGATGCGCGAGTCCTGGTTGCCCAAGGGTGTCGATGATTTGCGCACGGCCAATAAGCAGAAGGCCTCCGAGACCATGCAGCTTGGCCACGAGGGTCCCGCCAAGAGCCGCATCACCAACGTCGGTATTTTAGGCGCTTTTCAGAAGAATCGCCCCGAGACCGCTTTTGAATGGGGCCAGGACCGCCTCTTCACCACCACTGGAGCGGGTGCCAAAGGACCCACCGCACAAGCCATCCAGATCGAGCGCGACGTTGCTCGTCCAGAGACCACCGTGTCTTATGGCGGCGCGGCGCAGAGTATCCACCACACGCGATCTGACGCAGGAGAGGTGCTCCCGAGTCATCGTGTCGAGTTGGGACCCACTCAGCTCGGCGTGGCCAATGCCAATGGTCGCGGATTCGCCAGTGAAGGTGACTATGGTATCAAGACGAAGCACGCTTATGCCAATAACCGCAGCATTAATGAGAATGTCGATTATTTTGGTGCCGTGGGAAGCGGGATTGGTGCAGTGATTGCGCCTCTCTTGGAAATCATGCGCCCTTCACGCAAGGAGAATACGACTGGAAACATGCGCGTATATGGAGATGCGAAGTCACGTGTTGGACAATCCTATTTGTATAACCCAGCAGATGCGCCGGCGCACACCATGCGTGAAACCACGGAGAAGTCAGTGAATCATTGGAATGTCAATCGAGGCCAGAAGAGCGATGCCTATATATCGGCGAACCATGAGGTTATTCCGCAGCACCGTGACACCACCACCAAATCGCACGTCGGCGGGGCCGGATACAAGAACGCGGCGATGCGCACCTACGACGCGGAGTTGTCCTATGAACCGAGCGATATCAAGGCGTCTACCATTAATGGGCGATTCGGAAACTCGAATACCAATTTGTTCAATAATTCGGTGAACTACCAGGGCAAGCCGAAAGACATTGATATGATTAATAGTCGCGAGGCTATGCCCAAGATGCCGTATCAATCCCAGTCGGTCCAGAGCATGGGCGAATTACAGTCGAGAGGTCGCGAGAGTCTGCCTCAGGTAGAGCGCAATAGCGCGGATTTGTACAGTGTGTTACAACAGAACCCGTATGCTATTCCGCGCTCGTACCAATAAGTTTCGCATAATATTTAACAAGTAAATATATATATTATGCTTCGTGGCGGCGGTCTTTCGAACGCTGATGGACTCCGACATATTTTGAGTATTGGATACGAAGTCGAATGTGGCGTTTTAGCAAAATTGACGCGAACCGTTTTGAATACTGATTCTCAAGAGATTGTGTTATTTAATTCGGATACGGCGCGCAAAGACATCGAAGACTTCCAGAAAGCAGAATCGGGGTCGGATGAACAATTTGAGGATTATATTTTTGAAAGACAAGAAGAGGTGATGGAGGATGTTATTCTGGATAAACATGGGCACCCCAATAAAAACGCGGTGTTCAACATTACGTCGGATAACGCAATGACGCCATTTATCAGATTGCTTGACAAAGTATGCTATTACGATGAAGAATCGGAAAATGCGGTTGATGAAAAAAACTCAATGTATGTTTTCCGTGATACCCAGGGTACCAATTACAATATACATTTTATGATGAAGTCGGAACAAGGGTGCGCATTTCACTCATCGGTCGAATGGATTATGACCTATTATAAACCAAAGCGGAGTCCAAATGTCATTATGGATACGTTTATCAATATGATAACCAATTTGGTGCGGCATTTGGACGAGTTTGTTCCGATTGAGGGGAATTACATTGTCAAATATAAAAACGCCGAAGACGCAGTAGAAGAGTTTGTGGTGGAAAAACCCAACAAACGAATGTTATTCCACAAACCGGGCAGCACATTGTATTATTTACAAACGCAGGCATCCGAATTGCCGATGACAATTGATGACGCGTGTTCTGTCGTTCAAATGACCTTTTCCGCAAAGGCCGAACATATTGTGGAAGTGTTGGTGTCTTTATTTGACAACAATTCGAGCAATATACCCGCATTCAGTGAAAATATTCGCGAAAGGCTGGATGAAGTGAGGCGCATAGAGAGGTGCGTAGATGAACTGATTCGCAATTATAATGTTGCACATACGGGGTCATATAAAGTCTTGGGTTCCAAACACTTTACGCAGTCCGTGAAGACCTATTTGTTTTTAATCTTATATAAACTCGCGCAATATATTAAGTTCAAAGGTGTAAAGTCGGGCGCCAAATATTTTAAAAACATTTTGTACATCAATTCGCGCCATAGCAATTATGTTTTGTACAACGGTCTGAAGCGGCAACTCGAAATCCAGTTCGGGATGTTGGACGAAGAAATCGTGATTTCGATTATTAAAGACATGGTGTTTGTTCCTGATATTTTGATGAGTGGAATTGTGACAGGTGTAAAGCCGGGGGCGGTGCGGACAGGGGCATTTTCAAAAACAAATGTTCTTGATAAGTCGAACAAACACTATGGCGACCCGACTTATTCGTTGATGAGCTATTTTGATTTCTTTGAGCGACCGGTTGATAACGAAACAAATGTGGTAGAGGGAACTGGGGAAATTAAAGAATATGATTGGCTGGAGTACAAGAAAATCGACGACTATTCCAACAAAATGGATTTAAATGATAATGTTGTGCTCATTGAAGTACGTAATTTTCAAAAGTTGTTGTCGCTTCATGTTTATGATATGGCGGACCCTACTTTGAAATCAGATATGGAATCGGGGTCATGTAATGTGCTGACCAAACATATGGGTGCGGATGTGGGTTCATTGTCAATTGCCAATTTTCGAAAAATCATTGAACTCTACAATGGGAAGTTGAGGAGCCTGACGCGGCGAAAAAGTAAGACCAAGAGTCGGACTCGAAAAAATAGCAAGAGCAAATAACCGCGCGACCATTTGGGTATCTCCAAAAAATTGTAAAAACTAAAAGCATACATCTTTGATGTATGCTCGAAAAATTGTTTAAAACCAAAACGTGCGCGTTTTGTTTTTAAAGTGCTTTTTGAAGATACCCGAAGGGTATCTCCAAAAAATTGATAAAAATTGAATATTTTCTGTAAAAAACATTCAACTTACAAAAATGATATTTTATTCGGAAAAAATAGAGGCGGACATCATCGACAACAACGAACTCGATGTTGTTGCCGATAAGGTCGATGAGTTCAAGCGCGACATCGACATGTTATTCACCTACTTTACATTTTCAATCATCGGATACGACTATATCCAGAACCTGCTCAAATATCCCTCGAATCGGGTCGCGTTTTACTGTATGGACAACGAGTTCGATATTCGCAACTGCCCGACCGCCATGATTTACTCGAAACAGACACGAAGAACTGGCGGCGAAATCGTCTATTATATCATGATGATTTGTACCCAGCGCCGATTCAAAAACCTGGGCTATGCGACGACCTTGCTCAATGGATTTGTGGAAAAGGTGCGCGCTGACACAACCGACTCGACGAGGCCCGTGAAAATTGTACTCAGTGCGATCGATGAAGTTGTATCTTATTACCAGAAATATGGGTTTGAAGCGGTTGACTGTGAACTGAAGAATTACCCGTACTTGGCCAGTTTTGAGAAATGCGATGAATCCAAGATTTATACCATAATGGAACTTCGTGTCAAATAATAAAAAACAGGGTATATCGTTTTTTTTGTTTACGGCTCACGATTATCTTATTAGTACGCCGCCTCAACATTATTGATATTCCGCATCAATGGCAATCCAGGCCATCGGCACATGGGTCGATTTGGGTCTTTCGGCAAGTGCCCGATATTGTACGGGAAAGTCCGGGTTTTCGGGGTTCTCATACCCTTCGGTATATATGTCTCCGCCCATATTTGTCCGCGTAATTTGTTTACATACATTATTTACGTCTTTGAAGGCTTCGGACTTCCATAAAACGGTGTCATACATGGCATAGATATACGCAATATAATCTACGTATATTTCACCCATTGTTCGGTACGCGCGAATATCGGCGTTGATGTTTGTACCAATTCCTTTGGGCGGCACCACGAAATATGTATTTTTCAATTTCAGTTTAGGGTATTTCCAATTGAGCCAGTTCAATGGGTTTATATTATGGGACAGATTTTTGGTGGAGAATATTCCCATCTGTTGGCAAACATTCGGGCCCATATCGCGCGCGGCTTCGTAGATTTCACTTAATGGTGTGTCGGGGGTAAATGGCATATAGGTGGTTTCGTCGCAAAAGTCGATGTTTGACAGTTTGAGCACACAATTGCCGGCCATATAAATCATGATTCCCATGAATGGTAGATTTCCGTTGTGACGGTTAATTATTTTAAGATGCTCGAGCGCGCGTCGTATGTATCTGGATTGTTCCATTATTTTGAAGCTGGGGCATAGAGGACATGTTGCAGGAGTGTTGTTTTGTTTGCAGGTCTTTACCCATTTGTCGCGGCAATCGACGTGTAAAGTGTGGTGCCATTCGGCGCCTTTGTGGATGATTACGGATTTTCGAGAAGCCAGAGGCTCGTAACAAATCGAGCATATCTCGGCGTCATCTTCTTCTTTGACTGCGATTGGAGCTTGGACGGCCACAGGCGTTTGGACCACAGGCGTTTGGACCACAGGCGTTTGTGCCACGTTTTTTTGAGAGCGAGTTTTCATTTTATAAGGTTTATCATTTTATGCTTTAAAAATTGTAGAATAAAGTTTTTCAATTTTTTCCGTCCCCTAAACGGGGACAAAAACAACACTTTGAATATGAACCTGGTGGTTCATATTCAAACAATTTTTTATAAATGCCCCTATGGGGGCATTCATAAACAACACTTAAAAACCAAAACTGAACGTTTTGATTTTTAACAATTTTTTCCGTCCCCGTTTAGGGGACGAAAACAACACTTTGAATATGAACCTGATGGTTCATATCCAAACAATTTTTTATAAATGCCCCCTATGGGGGCATTCATATAGTTCCTCCTATAAATGAAATATAAGGATAATTTGGATTTACTATAATGCGTTTATTCAAAGGTGAATCTTTATACTGTGAAGGAAAACATAAACCATTTTTTCGAGGTAAGTTTCATCTTTTTTCACTGATCTTTTTTCCTCCAGCCTACTATTTGCTCTATCAACATGCCACATCGACTCGTGCGTTTTGGATTGGTATTATTAGTTTAACTACAAACTTGATTTGTTTTACAGTGAGTGGATTATATCACGTATTTGAATGGTCTGAACCCTCTGAAATCTTTTTACAAAAATTGGACCATAGTGCGATTTCATTATGGTGTGTTGGAATGATGTTACCGATTGCGTTTTTATTGTTCCCCCCATATACTGGGCTAGCCTTTTTTATAATTCTTTCATCTACCTTTTTGTACAATATGGATGCGTTGTGGAATCAATGTTGTCCCTCTATTATAAAATCTTCGGCAATCCCATTGACATTGTTATTGTTTATTCATGCGTCCTACTTATACATGAATAGTATTGAATGGATATCCATGTGGCTGGTATATGCTTTTCAAGCTGCTGGGAGTATTTCGTATTCAGTTGTGCCAACAACGCCGTGTGATATTTTTGGATATCATGAACTGTTTCATGTATTTTCGCTCTTTGCTGCTTTTTTTGTGTATGTTATAAATTATAGTATTGTTTCTAGACAGGGGCAAACTGAGAGTTGTCTCACCTGAATGGGGATATGACAAATTGTTTTTAAGAGATACTCGTGCCACATGAAAAATTGTTTAAAATCGAAACGCCAAGTTTCGGTTTTAAAGTGTTGTTTAACACACGCACTTGTAGAGTGTGTGTTAAAAAATTGTTTGGATATGAAACACTAGTTTCATATCCGGAGTAGTTTTCATGTCCCCTAAATGGGGACATGAAAAATTGAAATCCTTTTTACCATTTCTTGGACAACAAAAATAAATCAAAATTGCTTCGTCGCGTTAAAACAAAATGTCTTACATAAACACCGCATTCCGTCTCGTGATGGAACTGAGTCGCCAATACAACATCGACGAATCTCACGCCCTCAAACACAGCATGGAGGTCTACGGCTATGCGAAAAAAATAATGAAAACCGAACTGGCTGCCAATCCATGGCTCGCCGAACAAGAAAATGTCATCTACTTGGCGGCAATTCTCCACGACATGTGTGACCATAAATACACGATGGCCACCGACGGAGTTGTCATCATGAGCCAGCGATTCGCCGACGAACCCGGATTCGAGATGGTTATCCAGATTATCACCACGATGTCGTATTCTACGGTGAAGAAAAACGGATACCCCGACCTTGGCACTTACCAGATGGCCTACCACATTGTGAGAGAGGCGGATTTATTGGCGGCCTACGACATTGACCGATGTATTATGTACTCGATGTATATGCGGGATGTGGATTATGATGAAGCCCTGCGCATCGCGATCGAGTTGTTTGATGTTCGGGTGCTTAAATACCGCAGCGATGGGCTGTTCTTGTCCGAGTATGCGAGCTGGGAATCCGCGATTTTACATGCGAATGCTGTGAAGAAGATTGCGGTGTTGCTAGCTTAGATTGGTGGTGGGGTTATGCGTTATTACATGGTTTTTTATTTTTATGTTTACAAAAACATAAAAACATTGTTCGCGCCCTACGGTCGCTTTCTAAGTCGCAACCACGCAGTGGTTGCTTTAAGTCGCGCCCTACGGTCGCTTCTAGGTCGCAACCACGCAGTGGTTGCTTGAAGCCTCCTTTGGGGATTGAACCCAAGACCTTTTCATTACAAGTGAAATGCTCTACCGCTGAGCTAAAGAGGCACTGATATCATCGCCTTCTCGATGTATATACTATTATCGGATTCGTCTTTACACCTTTGAACATTTTAATTGGAACAAAAAAAGCGTTTCAAAGTTAGACATAACCAAGTCTATGTAAAGTTAGGTTGGTCATACAATAAATGTATGGGTTGGTTAAACCGACAGCGATAACTGCCACTGATTACGAACTGGGTTCGTGGGTTTTTGAGTGATGTTATTATGGCTACCTACATTATTGCTCTTAAAGCAAGTAAGCGACCATACCACGAATGAGTCGGTAAGGAACAATTATAAAAACCTCTCGTCATTACATATTATATCAATGCGTCTTTAAGTTGTTTTGTGCGAACTTAAATCTTCAAAGGTGTATATTATTTATTGTAAAAGTACATAAAATGGTGTCCAAAGATATTGTATCATGTTCTTCCGAAAACCAATCTTTATGGCAAGTCGCCGCATGTTTTCCTCATGTAAGCACGATAATAGCGATATAACCCAACAGTTACAAAGGATTGAAAACAGACAAAAAGACTCGTTCATACTTCAATTTTTTATTTACGTAGCCAGTCTTTCGACCTGGCTTATGGTGTTTATCAAAAAATAAAAAACATGGACACCCCCTACACTATGTAGGTGGTTTTATTCGGATAGGCGGTTACTCGGAGGTTCCTCGCTATTACTCGGTAAGCAACCGCGGCACACAATTAATCGTCTGTAACTCCTGCGACAACAGCTTGAACGCATATGGTATCTCCGTATAAGCGAAATCCGTCATATTGTCACATATACTACACTTGTGAACACTGAAATTGAACTTGCCCAACATCGAGTTGCCTTCGTCGTTGTATTGCGCTATCATACCGCATTTCTTACAGACATGGACACTGTATTTGTCCGACACATCGTACAAACGCTCGCGGCAGAATCGGCTGATTCCATGTGCCAACATGACATCACGCTCCATCTCACCAATACGGAAACCACCATCACGACTCCGGCCTTCGGCCGGCTGCCGCGTCAAATTGACCATCGGTCCAATCGACCTACTGTGCTGCTTGTCGTTCACCATGTGTTTCAGGCGCTGGTAGAAGACGGGCCCAATAAATACACTTGTCTGGAACTGCTCGCCGCTCAAGCCGTCATACATCACCTCGTTGCCATAACTCTCGTACCCCTGGTTCTGGAGTTTCTCGGCGATTGTCTTTACATCGAGGTTGCCGAAACTGGTTCCGTCGCCGAACAGACCGAGATGGACGAGCACCTTGCCAAGCAGCGTTTCTTTGAGCTGTCCAATCGTCATACGCGAAGGAATCGCATGCGGGTTGATGATGATGTCGGGGCGGAGACCGTCCTTGGTATAAGGCATATCGCACTCGGGAATGATGAGTCCGCAAGTGCCCTTCTGACCATGGCGACTCGAGTTTCCAGTAAATGAGCAGCGCCCATTTCGTCTCACAAGGAATACCTCCGAAGGAACTCGCAAACAATATACTTTACCGACAAAGTCTGTTGTGATTTCCTCAGTTTGGCCCATCTGTTCTTGTACATGTCCATGGTTTATTGTTGGGTATAAACGCTTTCTGCGGATTCCAATATCCCATGCGGTTTCTGTTGCCACAATAGTTCTGCCGTCTTTTAATGTTGAAGTATGACCTGGTAAATATCTGGCTACATAATATGCTGTGAATCCGGCATGCTGTGCTATTATTTGAATATCATCTCTGAGTTTAACCGAAGATGTGAAATAGTGTAACGATGTTGCGGTTTCATGACCATCTCCTAAGCACATCGCATTCAACAATATTTCGGATTGACGCGAGCTTAATGTCTTTGTCCACTGAGGAAGTGATTTATTCACCGCACCAACGTTATATTGATGAAAGTCAATTGCCAAATCCTTGTGATTTATGTACCATTTGAATGTTTTTACATTCATAGAATACTTTAATCCAAGCAAATCGCACGCTTCTGTCAATGCTGCTTGAACTCGTGGTTTATTTGCGGCAAACTCGATTCTAGCAATGTAATCACGTTCGCATATATATGTCCAGCCTTCCGCCATGAATATTCCAAATACTACCAGGAACGCATCGGCCGATAATCCGGAATATACTTGTTTTCCAAATCTAATTTCTTCGTCATTCCCAGTCACTGGACTGCCGCCACTTTGATATCTTACACGCTTGCCAACAATCTCTCTGGCTTGTATTAGTTCATAGTTTGGTTTGTATCGTTGCTGAACCCACATTCTATGATTCAGTGTTACCTTTTGACTAACCCCTTGCGATTCGACTTCATACATTTCTCCTTCGTGGTCGAAAACCAGGGTTTCCAAAGGATTCACATATTCAATCTTATTGGTGGCTCGATTCAATTGTGCGACAAAATCACTAGTTTCTACTTCGGCGATTGGCACCCATCCACGATTCAATGTTAATACATCATGGTCATCGGTCATACAGAATTTATCTCCTATACACGGCTTTCGGAACGTACGCATGCGAACCTTGGCGCAATTGTACCCGTCGCCATTTCGGCACTGAACGTTACTGTCCACATAGATTTCCTCCCCGCCAGTGCGTACACTCTTGCTCTGGTCTTCGTATTTAATCTGTTTTGTCGGGTCATTGCGGTTTTCCTTGATATTTACCACTTTCGAAATAATGATTGTGTGATCTTCCAGCAATGTGTTTTTCGGAACAAACCCGGTGGAGTCGATTTTGTCGTAATTGCCGTACTTGATTCCCTTGGTCTTGGTGGGGTCCGGCTTACATCGGCTCACGAGTCGGGTAATCGTCTTGTCCTCGTCCTTCTCCGTGTGGTAAATCGTGGTCGCAAACATCCCGCGGTCAATCGAGCCCTTGTTCACCAAGACACTGTCTTCCTGGTTATATCCGGTATAAGACATAATGGCGACGTGGATGACTTGGCCAGATGGGATTTTCACGAGGTCGAGCCAGTTCATGAGGCGGGTGTCGACCAGCGGGCGCGATGGATACGATAATATATACGCGGTCTTGTCATATCGCTTGTCGTAGTTGGTCGCGTAGACGCCCATCGCCTGTTTACTTTGAGCGCATTGGTACGTATTTCTAGGAGCTTGGTTGTGCTCCGGGAACGGAATACACGACGCCAGAATACCGAAAATGGTGCTCGGATGGATTTCACAGTGGGTGTATTTGACCCGAGAGTTTTCGAGAATATAGGAATCCTTTGCTTTCATCGCCACCATGGCGAAATTTTGCTCGCAGGGGTCGATGTATTCAATGACCGAGTCGTCCAATTTACAATTCGTCAGCAAATCGTTCCACGACAGCTCGTTGCTTTCGAGTCGGTCGATGATGTCGCGCGTGATGAGCGCCTGGCCGTCCTTCACGCGCAACAAGGGTCGCGTCATTCGCCCGCCATCATTACACACGTGGATTTCCATCGACTTGTAATCGAACACGACGGATGTGTAGATGTTGATGATACCGCGGTATTTCTTGTCCTTCATGTCGTTGTACAACTCGAGGGGAGTGTCCGTGCTCCCAATCCAGCACCCGTTGATGAACACTTTCACTTTGTCGTATGCCTCGGCGGGCTTGATTTCGTCTAGTGGTTTCACGAATGGCTCGGCATAGGTGTAGAGCGATGAGCTGTTGGTGGAAATCGTGAGATGCATGAGACTGCTGATGCTCTTGACGACGCCGATGGATTGGCCCTCCGGAGTTTCTGCAGGGCAATTCGAAACGACGAAGGATGACGCAACAAACGAATGATTTTCGGACCGGGTTGTGAAGTCATATACCATCTCGGGTTCAATTTCGGCGATTGATTCGATGGGGACACACACACATCCATTGTCGGCGATGTTTTCTCGAATAAATGTGTCGTAGACAAGATTATGGTTGTTTCGCATGATTTTTAAATATTCAATCGCAGGAGCAGAATCGCGACGTTTCTGTTCGCAATAAACAACGCCAATGTTATCTACATATTGAACCACATTTTCCAATGAGTTGTCAAACTCAATATTAATAGTAGGTTGAGATTCATCATCATATTGGTTTATATTGATTCCACAGGTGATACCCAGTTCAACAAACATATTTTTGATTTGTCTCATATATTCAGTGGCATTCTCCAAATATATATTGCTAACAGTTTGAGATATAATCGAGACACCATCGTCATGTGTAATTGAACCGTGAGCACTGTGATATCCCGCCAAGAACTCGCGTTTAACTGACAATTCCGCATTTACTAACCATTCTGGTAGTTTATATTGGAGCTTGTGTTCAACCATTTCTTTGAATTGTTGTTGTTCTTGGTCATCCAGTGAATCGATATCATTTTCAAATTGTGCATCCGATGAATATCGAAATTGGATATTGGATACGTAACCAAGCATTCTTGCGATAACCTTTGTTTTGTCAGTTGGTATTTTTGTAGAATGCATGTTCTCCACCATATGACGAATCACCACTTTGTCAGTTGAAACATTGAGCTCGCCAAGTTTCTTCATTTCATACTTGTTGTCCGCAGTTCGAACCAAGAAGGGATGGTCCGCGGTGGCTTTGATTGTCCTGCCACTGATGGTTTTTATTTCAAACAATTTATCCGGCATCTTGCCAAAATAGTGATGCATATCACTTGGTTCATCCATCAATGTTTGACGATTTACAGTATTCACCCAGTCACCGTCTTTGATGTCTTTGATTTGTCTCGAATCCATGCGATTTGACAACAACACATTCGCATCACCAGTCAAACAGAGGAACCCCCAGGTTGTACCATGGAGCTTGCGTGGCTCAATGAGTTCGCCGCTCTTGTCAATTGGCGTATTCACGCGGCGCATATGACTCAGAGTCGCAGCCGTCGTCAAGCGATTCACCACTTGAGCAACACCCACTTTGCTGCTATTGCTCTGCTTGATACTGAAGTCGCCCGTTGCCAAGGCGCGGTTGATACCGGTCTCGATGGTGGTCGCCTTAATCATCTTACAAATATTTGCCGAATTGATGATGTTCTCGTAGTCCTCCGTTGACCGCCACGACCCATTGTTGATTTCTTTCAATATGTTCTTGTTCATCTCCTTCACCATCTTGTTGTAATAGTTGCGGAACAAATTGTTCAACAGGATTCCCGTTGTATCGATGCGCTTGTTCACATACGAATCGCGGTCACTGGGTCGGATTCGTCCGAGCGCGGTTTGAATCAGCTTGTTCACCATGTATCCGAGCAAATAGATTTTCTGCGCGGCGGTTCGGCAATGCGGGAACAGGTCGTTCGCCAAGACTTCCGTGACGAAGTCGCGCTTCTTCTTGGCACCGTGGTCCTTGTCCATGTTCATCGGAGTGAACGCTGCATAACTAGTGATATGGCGCAGCGCGTCTTCCTGGGTCATGAACTTGTTCGCCTCGATAATTGACGCGTTCAAATAATCCAGTATTTGCGCACTTTCGGCCGTGGTTTCATCGAGCAATATGTATTGGCACACTTGCTTGTCAGAGACGACGCCAAGTGCGCGAAACACCACGAATAAATCGATGGCCTCGCGAATACGCGGAATCACGACCTTGAGCGGGTATCCGTAGCCGTTGTTTCGACTGATGATTTCCACCTCGATTTGCTTGGGCGAAATACACTTGTTGTCGGGCATCGACTTGATTTCCGCATACCAGCTGCATTTCGCCGTGTTCTTGCCGTCGTAGCAGTAGACGACGTTTTGGGCAGCGCGCTCTTGCTGTAATACGGTCTTCTCGGACCCCTTGATGATGAAATAGCCGCCGTGGTCGAACGCGCACTCGTCAATGGCCGTGGGGTTGATATGTGAATGCTGGTTGAGCACGCAAATCGACGAATTGACCATTATCGGAAACTTGCCGATACTGATTTTGGAAATGGTTTTATTAATGATTCGGGGTTGGTCCATATTCACCGTGTCGCGCACAGTGTATTTGATGTTGATATCGATTGTCAGATTGGAGGCATAGGTGAAGTTGCGGAGCTTGGCCGTGGTGGGCAACATGATTTTGGTGGAGCCGTTGTTCTCGTAGATATGCGGTTGGTGAATCTTCAGGTTGGTGAAGGTGATTTCGGTCTCCAGCGCATATTGGTTAAGCTCGGCAATGAAGTCCTTGTCCGAACGGATGCTCACTGGGTTGAACATCTGGATGGTCTGCGGCAACTGGTGATTCACGCAGTAGTTGTAGGATTCGAGCTGGTGGCGGACCAGACGCGACGAATGGCGTCCGTGGAAATACGACTCGATGATGGTGAATGGCTCGGTGTCGTATTTTCCGAGATGGCCGAGCACAGATTCGCCGGCAAGGGTTTCTACCGTGGTAGCGCGTTCCTCGTCCATTACTTCTTTCAGAATGGCTTTGGAGTCGAAGATGGGCTCGGGCTCATGACGACGTCCTGTGGGTACTTCTGCGGCTGCCGCCGCTGAAGCCGCTTTTACAGAGGTGGGTTCGGCAACAGCAGCCTTGGCTCGGGGCTTGTAGGTTCGTTTCGGTTTGGTAGTTTCGGCAATCATTTTGGTATCAGACAATTTGGAATATTATTTGTAATTGTATTCTTTCAAATCATTTTTTCAATTTTTCCGAGTTGGTCCAAACAATATAAACGCATATTTGTAAAACTCAATTATCGATGACCAAGTTCAAATTATTTAGTCAATATCTTGATTATTACCGAAAAAAAACACACCTCCAAGTGAGCGATTACCGAAACATCATGAATTATGCCAATTATGAACTTTACTGTATTATGCCGGACCATCTGATTCCATTTTTGGCGCCACCGGATGAACAGCCATCTCAATATGACATTTGGCAAAAAGAGCACGAAATCGCCATGGATATCCCGCTCTTTAAAAAAACGTCGGTTCATATCGACACCAAGATTAACACGATTTCTGATTTAATCGCCATCATCGACAAATACCCCGTGTCCGAAGATGTCGAATACAACATCAATGTCGCAACGCTTAAAAAGATTTCCGGCGAATTGCGCGAACTTGATGCGCTGATTGGTCTGGACAGTTTGAAGAAAAACATTCTCGACCAGATCGTGTATTTCTTACAGGGATTTTCGGGCGCGGCCGACTACAAACACATTGTAATTTATGGTTCGCCCGGAACCGGCAAAACGGACATCGCCAAGATACTGGGCAAAATGTATTCAAAAATGGATATATTGACAAAACACGCGGGGGCCAAAGGCGGGTTCAAAAAAGCCACGCGCTCCGAATTAATTGCCGGGTATTTAGGGCAAACCGCGATTAAAACAAAGGCACTCATTACGGAATGTATGGGTGGGGTCTTGTTCATAGACGAAATCTATTCGCTGGGCGACGACACATTCTCGCGGGAGTGTGCGGATACCTTGTGCGAGGCATTGAGTGACCACAAAGATGGGCTCATAGTCATTGTCGCCGGATATGAAAACGAGGTGAATGAGCGATTCTTCCGACTGAACCCCGGGTTGGAATCGCGATTTTCGTGGCGATTCACGGTGGATGACTACACCGCGAATGAGGTATGGCGTATTTTCAAAAAGAAGGTGGCCGACGCAGGGTGGACACACGGGATTTCCGATGTGGCGGGCGAAGACTGGTTCAAACGGCGATACCGTGATTTGCCAGGATTTGGTCGAGACATTGATGCGTTGCTGTTCAAAGTGAAAATTGCCCACAGTCGGCGAATATATGGTATTGTCGATGCCGGATTGTTGCGGAAAATCACAATTGCCGATTTGGATGCCGGATTTGCTTCGTTCAAGGAAAGTATGAAAAAGTCGGCGACGTATGGTGGCAACAAACAATTTGTGTCGTCGATGTTTTTGTAATGATGTTCGTAATTCTATAATAAACAAAACAATATTATAGAATATAATTGATGAATGGCGGTGGTGGCGATAAGAAGGTCATCCAAATCAATACTGACCTATTTAAGTTTACTAGTAATACGACGCGGAAAAATGCCGCACTAAAAAAAGACCCCAAACCCATTAAAATAAAGTCGGTGAACCGCGACAAGACCATTAAACGTGACATGTTGCGGCGGATTCGGGCCAATCAGGCAGAACAATACAACAAGATATTTGGGGACAAAGAAGAGCCGATTCGCATGACGATAGAGGAAAAGTTTGATTCGGGGTTCAATGATACGATGGAGTTTATGAATAAGCTGGTGGACAAACAAAAACGCGAACAAGTGATGCCTGTGCACAATCAAACGTTGAGGGCACCGCCGCAAAACGTGGTAAGACCGGCCCAGTTAATAGCCTCGCATCCTATGGCTTCACAACCTATGGCCTCACATCCGATTGGCGGTTCTCATCAACCCATGGTGTTACAGCAACCACACCCGATGGTCTCACAGCAACCACACCCTATGGTCTCACAACAACCCTTTGTTCAAACATCGCAGCAACCTATGGTGTTACAGCAACCAATGGTTCAGGTTGGCGGTTTAACTCATATAAATGCCCCCAAAATAGTTCATCCTGAGCCCCCCAAGTTTGGTTGTTTGAAGAATGGCTCGCTTCCTACATTTCGAACAAACAAAACGGTTCGCAGTGAACCAAGTCCCTTAGAACCAGTACTAAGTGGCGGCAAGGGTCACTTAGAGTCGGGTCAAGGTAAAAAACTTGACACCGCAATTGAACGCATTCGCGCCAGACTCAATGAACGCGCAACCCGTCAGGAGAACAACGCCAATTTTAAAATGCCCAAATCCAAGCCCAATAAATTGATTCGACGAACGCATCATCTTGGCAAAGACAAGTTTCGACCCACGGTTGGGGTGCTTCTTCCAAATCGCACCATTCGAAACAAAGTGACAAACAAATCGTTCATGTTGAAAAATACCCCGATTGAAGAAATCCGCAAATACCTATTGAAACAAGGGTTCATCAAAGTTGGATCGGCATCGCCAAATGATGTTTTGCGCAAGATGTATGAGAGTATTATTATGATTGATGGTGAAATTAAGAATTACAACCCGGATAATTTGCTTTATAATTTTTTCAATGACAAGTCGTAGAGATGGCCCCTATGGGGCTTACAAAAAATTGTTTACAGTCAAACCATTAAGGTTTGACTGTATAGTGTTTTTTGGGTGGTCTCCAACAGAGACCAACAAAAATTGTTTGTACCTGTTAAGGTACAAAGTGTTTTGTGTAATCACCTCCGTCAGAGGTGATTAAAAAATTGTATAAAAACGAAACCATCAGTTTCGGTTTTATATTGTTTTTTGGTTGGTCTCCGTAGGAGACCAACAAAAAATTGAAAACGATTGTACAAACAAAATAGTTTGTATAATACTACAACCCCCATACTACATAAAAATGGAAAAAAAACTAAACTCACGCACCGAAGAATACATCACCAAGTTCAAGGATGATATTCGCACCAAACTGATCCAGCTCGGAATCACAGAAAAGGAAAAGGCCAACGAATTGCTCGAGTTCGTCTATGAATACGACCGCCTCGTATTTAGCAAAGACGACATTTCAAAGCGCAAACGCATCCAAAACTCAATTCCGACCCAAAATCGATGTAATGCACGCCGCGCCGACAACAAGCAATGTACACGCAAACGCAAGGACGGATACGAGTTTTGCGGGACTCATTCAAAGGGTGCACCCTATGGCATGGCCGATGACACCTGCGGCGAATGTACCAAGAAGCTCGACGTGGTCGCCAAGGATGTAAACGGAATCGTCTATTACATCGACAAGTTCAACAATGTATACAAGACCGAAGACATACTCGCGGGCAAAACCAATCCAGCGGTAATCGCTAAATGTGTCATGAGCTCGAGCGGCGGTATCACTATTCCGGGGATATAGGTGCTTTTACATGCCGGCGAATCGTCTCTTTCACGGTTGCCTCGCGATTCTCGTTGATGAAACTATTTAGCTCCGTCGCCTGCTCATCATCGCCCTTGTAATATTTCAAGAGAACGTCGGTCAAATATTTCTTGGTTATCGGTTTTTTCACCTGTTTTTTTGAATAAATTAGCTTGCCCTCTTTCACATTAAACTCGTCAATATTGTTGTCTTTCATTGTGGACATCAGGTTTTGCGATATTTTGGTCATTTGTGTCTTCCGGTCGCGAATCTCTTTGTTCAAATTGCGTATTTCATTGTCAAGTCGTATCCATTCTTTTATTGAACCTACTAGCTCCGTTTTATTCAATGTAGATGCCATTATATTTACTTGTTTATATTTTTATTCTATTTTGTGTGTTTAATAATTGTCAATAAATTGTAACAATTATATATATGATTTTTAGCAACAGTTATCGAAAGTCTTCTGTAAGTTATCAACAAATGAAAATGACGCAACCGTCCTTATATACACCGAATCGGCACATATCACAAATGGTTCAAGACCCGCCGCCCCCACCCTCTGTCAAATTAAAATGGGGGAAACCGATTTGGACATTTTTTCATGTAATGGCGCAAAAAATGCGCAGTGAATATTTTCAATTGATTATTGGCGATTTTATGCGCATTATAACATCAGTATGTAATATTTTGCCATGCCCGGTTTGTTCTAAACACGCCATGGAATATATTAATTCTGTAAATATAAATAATATTCGAACAAAAGATGACCTTCGGCAATTTTTTTACGTATTCCATAACACCGTTAATAAACGAAAGGGGTATCCAATATTTTCACAAGATGCCGTTGTATCTACTTATGAAAATATGAACACGTTTTTTGTTTGTAAAGAGTTTATGTATCATTTTGAAGACAAACAACGGTCAGCAAAACTCATTGCGGATGACTTTATACGTCGTCGAACAATTCCACAAGTAAAAATGTGGATTAACGCAAATATTCAATATTTTGACCCATAATTATAGACCTCGGCGCTTACAATTAAATGCTAGATTTTGTTTATCTGCCGTGCATTCCTCTTTTCCTGTTGTAATTTTGTCAATTGTATTGCGATTTAAATATCCCCAACCAATTCCGAGGATCAACCCAAGAAATAGTGGTATAATTGTGAAAACTCCGGAACAATTTAAATAATTGTAGATGACATCGATTAACAAGAAAATTGTCAGTGGTATAATTAGGTAATAATTGAGAGCTCCCTTTTTCTGCATTGACAGATGTCCAACAATAAAAGAGAGGGTATGTGTACTAAGAGGCAAATGCGATATAATTTGGTTGTTAAATGTCAAGAAATTACAATGGCCGAGTAAATATGCTGCCTTTTTAGTAGGATCTTCAGCAGCTTCTGACTTTTCCTCATGTATTGCGTCAATTTTATCTTTTAAGAATCCCGATAACATAATGGTAAATACGGAACTGAGCAAAGCACCCCCCGCAATTGTGATTCCAAACATGGTTCCCTGGACGATTGAATACATTGTAAAAAATGAAATTATTACAAATGGAAATATCCTGTAAAACAAAAAATAGAGTTGTTTGAAGTCCATATTATACTATTACTGAATATAAATAATAAACACGGCAAATCATTATTTGTAAATAGTATAAACCTATTACACCTAATACTATAAATGGGAATACCTGCTTACTTTTCATATATTATTAAAAACTACGTCCATGTTTTGAAGTCATTGCAAGAAATGCGCAATGCGCGGTTTGATAACTTGTATATGGATTGTAATTCGATTATATATGATGCCGTCCGTGAAATATACAAGACAGACCCCGAAAGGTCGGCCAGTTATCCCCATATTTTGGCATTGGTGTGTTCAAAAGTCCAGGAATATATTGACCAAATACAACCATCAAATACAATATACATAGCATTTGATGGAGTTGCGCCCGTGTTAAAAATGGAACAACAACGGAGGCGCAGAATACTGAATAAGTATCTGGAAGAAAATGGGTGTGTTGAAAAGTCGAGCGGCATCGACACGTGTCTAATTACACCGGGAACTGAGTTTATGTGTTTTTTGTCTAAATACGTGAATGAATACAAGTTTAAAGCACCCGCCGGTGCAACCATCATAATATCGGCGTCTGACCAATATGGAGAGGGAGAGCATAAGTTGTTTGAACATATTCGTAAATATAAAGAACAACATGCCAGTAAAAATACGGTTATCTATGGCCTTGATGCGGATTTATTGATGTTGTCGATATTTCATAAACAATTTACTAAATTGTATGTTTTTCGTGAAACCCCCGAGTTTGTAAAGAGCTTGAATATTGATTTGAAATGTAACACTGGGTATTTGATTGACATTGATGTACTTTGTAGTTCTATTTACAAAGAACTGAAAATGCCGATTTCCGAGAAAGACGGAATTACCGAAACCACGCGAATCCACGATTATGCGTTTTTATGCTTCATGCTGGGGAATGACTTTTTGCCACATATTCCGGTAATTGATATTCGCATTGATGGTATACAAGTGTTAATGGATGCTTATCGAAATACAATTGGCATTGGTAAACTGATTGAATATGATACTGCCGAAATAATATGGAGTGAGTTCAATAAAGTGATTGTTTGGATATCAAAAAGAGAGAGTGAAATAATGTCAAGACATGCCAAGATTCGGGAAAAACAAGACCGGCGATTGAAACCGGGTGAGCATAGGATGGGGTCTGAAGAAGAAAAATATTTAAAAAAACAGAAGGGGACCGGTGGATACGGTCGGCGGATGTTGTGGGTGTTAAAATATTACGTGGGAGCGCCAAAGTGGGAAGAAATGGAAAAAGTGAAAGTGTGTGAAGTGATGGAAGTGTTAGAGGAAGAGAAAGGGGAAGAAGTGGAGCGGCGATATAGCGAGAAAGTGGTAAAGAATTACGTAATGGCGAAAGAG
>Ga0114964_10000420_pt1 | contig 32886 bp, 27 predicted proteins | sample C_131016_MF_Meta_FD_92638 | JGI IMG/M metagenome (GOLD analysis project Ga0114964, IMG submission 92638) | Freshwater microbial communities from Lake Croche, Canada to study carbon cycling - C_131016_MF_MetaG | ecosystem: Environmental > Aquatic > Freshwater > Lake | place: Lake Croche, Canada...
GTCTTTGTCGTCTGAACAGGGTCGAACTGATAATGTACCGGAGAGGCCGGGCAAGCCAAATTGTAAATTTGGTCAACCTCGACATAGAGCGGAAACGTCACATCGTGCCGCATGAGCTCGAAGCGTGGATTATCTAACAGATGCAGAATGTTTTCCTTGCTGCCGGTGAAATAATTATCGGCGCATAAAACGTCGTGGCCCTGTGCCAGGAGTCTTTCGCAAAGATGAGAACCCAGGAAGCCCGCGCCGCCGGTGACGAGAATTTTTTTGGACATAAATACAGACTTCCTGATCAATACAATGACGATGTCACGTCACCTTTAGCGACTACCGACCGATTTGTAATCCCGCCCGAAAAGACGACGATAGACCAAATTGCGCCAAACCCGAAAATGATGCTTGAGCGATTTCTGAAAACGGCCCAAAAACCGCGCTTCATCACGGGCACTGTCATGGACGATCATGTCCGCCGCACTCGCTTTCCGAATTTCCATTCCCGTAAAGGGCCGAGGTAAAACGGCAATTGCAAACTGTCCGGCACTGTCCTCGATCGCCATTTGCAGGCGTATTTCATCGTTTTCTACGGGCCTTATTTCCATCTGACACTTTTGTTCCCAGGCGTCGAGAAAACGGTCGGACATCGCGGTCGGGCGGACCAATATGACGCGGGTACCTGGCTTAAGCGCAGTACCATTTTTCATGGCTTTTCGTCCCATCGGGACAGCAATATCTCCCTCAACGGTCAGTATGGTCGCCAGGTCGCCGCGCACCGAGCAGTCGACATCCATGAAAATGAGCGGTTCGGTGGGGTGGTCCAACCGGGCTTGTTTTAAAACACTGGGTTTGCGCAGGGTTTGATGGCCCCACTGACCCTGCTGTTTATCAGTCGCATATAGATGAAAGGAAATGTTCAATATAGCCAGATTATTGGCCAGTTCAGCGGCTAACGGGTAATAGTCGGGCGTAAAAAAGCCGATAACGATGTAGTCGCTTCCGCTGCCTCTCATCAGATCGGTTCGAGCACGTGCGATATCCACGGTCGCTTCAGTTAACACGGGCGGTGTTCCTTTAAAGCTTAAATCGATGAGTTGCTGGACGGTTCATGTTCCTTAAGTTCGGCTCTGATTTTGCCAAGCACGAAACCAATCACCGTCCAAACAAAGAAATTCTTGGATTGTCCGAAGGCTTGCGAGTAGGTCTGAATCGGGAAGAACAGAACAAACACGAGGATAAGCGGAATATTATCCGCCCATCGTCTGGCAAGCGAATGCCGATATGCCAGAAGGCCAAGATAGCCGCCGATCAATCCAAACAAGATCAAACCCAAAACGCCCGTTTCCGCCAAGATCTGGAGATAGAGGTTATGTGGATGCCATTGGCATTGGCTCACATGCAGAATGGTTTCAAGCGTGCCCGCATCTTTCAAACTCAAGCAGTAGAGATTGAAATTCTTTGGCCCTACGCCAAAAAATGGGTTTTCAATCGCCATCGTCACGCCGGTGGTCCAAGGGAGATGATAGTCACTTGATGCCATCCAAGGCAGACGCTTTAACGCCGATACCATCAACCGCTTGTAAAGAAGCGGATCAAACCAAACGACAGCCGTGAGGATGCCGACCACAACCAAAATTCCGCCAATGATGAAAGCAAGACCACGGCGACCGTCAAAGGGACGTGCCACCAGAAAAATGAGAATTGTTCCGAGATAGACGGCTGTGTTCATCACTTCGCCTGTAATCAGAACACCTATGGTGGTAACAATAAAGAAGGCGATGGCTGCCAAACGCCGCGAGGGGGAAGCAATTTGGGATCTGAGTTGTTGAAGAACGACAAGAACACTGATCAATCCAAAACAAACCATATACCAACCCGGAATAAGCTTGTTAAACGTGCCGTGAAGCCGGGCAATTGCATGCGGATCTGCGATTAATTCCCGGAATAAAAAGCCACTTTCGACCAATGTTCCAAAGATAGCGGCCGCAATAAAAATGCGCATGGCACGGCCTCGATCGGCCGCCAAACTATAAGACAACGCAAAAGCAAATAGCGGAAACCGGATCCACGGCAGGCTGTCTTGAAATGAATGGCTCGGAAATAAAGAAATCAACGAGCAAAAAAGCATCCATGCCCAAAAAAGAAAAGCAAGCTGCAGAAAGCGCGAACCTAGAAATAATTTGGCCTGAGCCCAATGGGTGGCCAGAAACGCCAAGATAACCAGGACAAGCGTGATATCGGCAATCGCGTTGCCGATCATGGCCAAGATGGGAATAAGCGCAATCAGGGCGCTATTGATGTTCTGCCCGATCTGGTGGCGGTCAAAGATTCCAAACGTCACATTCTTATTCCTGATGTAGGTGCCATAAAACGATGCGCGTCGCGAACGACTGACGATGCATCGCCAGACCCTATTGTGTCTTTTTCATAGCGGGAAGCGTGTGCGCCTGCAATGCGCCAGTCGATGAAATAAAACGTTCCTATCGTGGCTTAAACGCGCCTTTTATTGCCAACCGCACTCGATTTTTTGGCACGTCACGTGTAATGAAATGCTGACATCATTGCTGCTTGGTTGAATGGGTAAGAATACGGATGGACACTACCACGGCGATCGTTGCGTGCTGCGATACAAAAATGCTGCCTGGTGCATGCTGTTCTTTGCTTTCAGCGTTCCGTCAACTTCCGGGTCGAAATGCAACTTTTGTTCTGGTTGTCCGGGATGCTAACGGATCGGATCGTGCCGCGATCGAGCGCTTCAAACAGGTCCATTCCATGCCTTTGACGTCGATTTACGTCACCGGCGACGACATGCATCCGGAAATTAGAAGCTTTGGCGCTTATGCGCTGAGGCTACAGCTTGATGGATTTCTCGGTGATCGTTTCGAGCGCGTTTTATATCTCGATAGTGATACCATCGCGATTGCTGATTTAGGCCCGCTTTTTGATCTCGATTTCAAGGGTAACCTGATTGCAGCCGTCGACGATTTTATGAAGGAAATTCCGCACAATATCAAACGCTGTGAGAGCCTAGGTTTGAAATTCGGCCAATATTTCAATTCTGGCATCCTTTTGTTCAATTGGCAGGCAGTCCTTGCCGACGGTTTGTTCGCGAAAACAAGGACTGTAATTGCCTCTCGCAAACTGCGCATTCCGGATCAGGACGCACTGAATCAGGTGGTGGCGAACCGTTGGTTACGGCTACCGGTTGGCTGGAATTTTGGCTCACCGTTTCATTCCCGCCTTTCGCTTCACCCGAAGATTGTTCACTTTACCGGGGGCGGCAAGGGCCGCAAGCCTTGGGAGGCCGCATCGATCGGTTTGCATAAGGATTATCGCGCCTTTTACGTGGACGCGCTCGCCCAAACGCCTTGGAATTCTTTTGTTGAGCCCAGTGATTGGCTAAGTAGAATACAAGGTGAATCTCGTTCGGTCATTGAAGGAATCCGTCGCTATTCAAATGTTATAGGCTTTTTGAAACGCCATAAGCCCGAGCCCGTTTAGATTTTTTGAGTGAAAGAAAGAGTACCGTGAAAATGAATAATGATGATTCCAAAATTTTTGTTGAAGTCGGCGCCGGTGAGTTGATCGATAAAATCACGATTTTGATGATCAAGCTCGAGCGAATTTCTGATCCGAAGAAGCTTGCCAATATCAACACGGAACTTGCCGCGCTCCACCCGGCGAAAGCCCGTTTGTTGGTGCATTATCCGACATTGCCTTCGTTGGAGTCGGAATTGAAGGCGGTCAATGAGGGACTTTGGATCATTGAAGACGATATTCGGGCGTGTGAATCCGTAAAAGATTTCGGCGACAAATTTATCGCCCTCGCGCGGTCGGTTTATATCCAGAATGACAAGCGGGCAGAGCTTAAAAAGAAGATCAATATTTTATGCGAAGCCACCATTGTTGAAGAAAAATCCTATCACGGATTTTGATGATTTGTTATCGCCCATAAAGCACGCTCAAGAACGGTTTCGGGGGCAAGCTTTGGTAAGTCATCGACTTCGATAATTTCGAGAAAAGCATCCAGCCCAATTTGGTGCGCTCCTGCATGGGGCCCAAAGAGTGCTATTCCTCTGGTGCCAAGATAGGCCGCCAAATGGGTTGGGCCGCTGTCATTGCCAATGACCAGCGTTGCTTGCTGCATCAGGCCAGCAAGGATGTTGAAGGACACAGGTTTGCCGTTCTGAAAAACGGCAGGGCAGGGCATATCGGCACATAGTTGAAGTTCATCGGGTCCCGGCGCGGTAATGACCGTGAACCCTCTCGTCATCAATAAAACGGCAAGCGCGCCGTAATGCGGCCAGCGTTTGTGAGGATGGCGTGCTGCGCTCCCCGGCAAAAGCAGTACATAGCCTGACGATAATCCAGCGGATGCCAGTAACCCGGTTGCATCGTCAGCCATCCAGGCAACATTCGGATGGAGCGTGTGGTGGGTGGCGATGTCCGCTTTTTCCAGCTGGATGACCGCGCGTTCTAGAACAGACAGAGCTCGACCGTGTTTTTTAGCGAGTGCCTGATTAAAGGCCTCGTCTTTTTGGCTCCAGACACCGCCCAGCCACGCCCGATACATCAGACTTCGTTTACTGTTTTGCAGATCGACGATGAGGTCGAATTGCTCGCCGATCAGCCTACGCCGCAAGCGCCATAGTGCGATAACATGATACCGCGGTGCCCGAGGATCGATCAGAATACGATCTATCCACGGGCAACGTTCAAACACCCGCCGATAAGGCTCTGTGGTGAGAAGCGTGATTTCGGCGGATGGAAATTGCACCCTGACGTCGTGAATAGCGCCCTCGGATTGTAAGGCATCACCGAAGGCGCCAAGCCGGATGATTAAAATCTTTTTCATGCCCTGGGCCCGCCGGATTGCCGATGCCGTTCTCGCGCCACCTCAATAAGGCCGCGGAAGGTGTCGACAGCGTGATCCCAACATAATTCGTGGTGCGCGCGTTGGGTCGCCGCTTTCCCCATTTTCTTTCGTAGTGTGCCATCCGCAAGGAGCCGTTCGATTGCGCGCGTGAGATCGCCCTCTTTTCCGCCATCAATGCATAAACCCGTTTCGCCATCCACCACTGCGTCAACCGTCCCGCCCACGCGGCTTGCGATACAGGGCACGCCGTACCATCCCGCCTCGATATAGGAGATGCCGAAACCCTCGACCGAACGGCCCACCTCGCGCGTCGGCATAACGAAAAGCGTTGCTCGTGCAAGAAGGGCTGCGCGTTCCTGTTCGTTGACCCGGCCAAGGAAGACAATATGACCTTCAACCCCCAGCTCCTTCGCCAGCGTCTCTAACCGGATCAGATCATCGCCACCCCCTGCAACCGCATAAACAAGGTCAGGATAGGTACCAATCAATTTGGGCAACGCTTTTATGACGTCATCGATCCCCTTACGGGGTTCAAGCCGCGCAACCGTCGCCAATAAAGGCCCCCGTTCTCCCAACCTCACATCGAGCTTTTTTAAGGATTCCGGTGATGCGTCCGGTTGCGGTTCAATCGGAGGCAGAAAGACACAGATTTTTGAACGCTCGATATTAAATTTTTCGACCAAATGGGCCGTAAAACGGGAATTAGCTACAATCAGGTCCGCGCGGTTGAGGGCTTTTTTGATCCGCATGCCTTTTGCTGAATTTGGTGCTTCTTGGAGTTCATTGCCATGGGCCAAGACAAGGGTGGTTAGATCAAGCTTGCCAACCTGTTCGAGGCTTTTCCACGAATCGGCAATGAGGGCTGTGGCTTTATGTTCTTTGGCCAACTGTCGCACGGCTCGTCCTTTGAGCCAGCGCCGTATCGGCTTGAGCCCACCAAACCGCTTGATGGCATAGGGAAAACTAAGTTCTGTCCGATCTGACCGGATCGCGTCGGCAAGAACCATGATCTGCGCGCCCGACTGGTGCAACCGGCCGGCGATCCCACCCATAAGGATTTCAATGCCACCAAGATCAGGCGGGAAACATTGGGTCGATACAATAATCATCGCAGCAGGCCCTAGGCCGTTGCCCTGAACCAGGCAACGGCAGGTTTCTAGCATGTCCGTATCCGTTCGGACGAGCCGAATTTTTATTCCAATTCGTCCGGGAAGCCCGGAGCGCGCAAATCGGTATGAAGCGCGTCTTCTAAAAGCTTTACAATTTGCGACGACCACGCATCGCCACCGTAAGCTTGGCGACCTTCGATGAAGATCTGCTCGGTGAGACCTGCAAGCTTTAGTGGTACGCCGAATTCGCGCCCAAATTTAGAGGCAAACCCTAAATCTTTGCACGCTAAATCCATCGTGAAATTGATGTTGTAGCTGCCGTTCAAGATCACTTGACCTTCGGTTTCATGCACAAAGCTATTGCCTGAACTGGCTTTAATTGCATGGAAGGCTTGGGCCAGATCGAGACCGCCGCGCTTGGCCAGCATAAGCGCTTCGCCGCAGGCAATGAGATGGATGAAGGCCAGCATATTGGTGATAACCTTGATGACCGAAGCCGCGCCAATATCGCCCATATGGAAAATCTCGCCGCCCAGTTTTTGGAGCGCGGGGAGATGGGTTTCGAACAAGTCCTTTTTGCCGCCCACCAAAATCGTGATGGTTCCTTGCGCAGCCTTATGTACGCCGCCCGTAACCGGAGCTTCCAGAGTTTCAACGCCATGTTCGGCAGCGATCTTGGCCATCGCCTCAATTTCTTCTTTGCCATTCGTGGAATTCTCGATCCAGGTGCCCCCTTTTTTGAGGCCAGCGAGGATTCCATCTTTGCCGTTCAGCACGGCCATCGACACCTTTGGTGAAGGAAGGCAGGTGATCACAGCGTCCGAATTTTCGGCAACACCCTTTGGTGTATCCGCCCAAATCGCTCCGGCGGCGATCAGCTTTTTGGCATTGTCCTTGTTGAGGTCGGTCACGGTTACTTGATAACCGGCCTTGACGAGGTTCATGGCGAGGTTTGCGCCGAGATGGCCTAAGCCGATATAGCCGTAGCGTAACATGGTGGGGGTTCCTTTTCGTTGGGGGATTAGGGCGTAGGGAGTAGGGTGTAGGGCATAGGGCAAGCGATTTTACGCGCTACAACCCAATCCCTATACCCTCCCTAATTCGGTAAATTCATCGGGTCATATACGGGCACAAGATGCAGAGCCTTGCCGGTATAGGGATGGGCACGGGCCAGGTCTTCATCAAGTTCGATGCCGAGACCCGGTTCGTTGGACGGGATGACATAGCCTGCTTCCCATTTGATTTTGTTTTTCACGAGCGCGCCATAAAACCCGCCAAAGGTTTCGATGCTTTCGAGCACAAGAAAATTGGGCACCGAGGCCGCGAGCTGGATATTGGCCGCTGCTTCGACGGGGCCGCAATAGAGATGCGGCGCGATTTGGGCATAATAAGTTTCAGCCATTGCAGCGATTTTCTTGGTTTCCATGATGCCGCCGACGCGACTGATCGCCATCTGCAGGATATGCGCCGCGCGAAGTTCGAGTACGCGCTTGAACTCGTATTTGGTCGAAAGCCGTTCGCCGGTCGCAATCGGTATGGTGGTTTGGCGCGCTACAAGTGCCATTTCTTCAGGCATTTCGGGCGGGGTTGGCTCTTCGAACCAAAGCGGATCGTAGGCTTCCAACCGGCGTGCCAAGCGGATGGCACCAGAGGTGGTGAACTGGCCATGCGTGCCGAAGAGGAGATCAGCCTTTGTGCCGCAGACGTCGCGCAATTTTTTGCAGAATTGCTCCGAGCGTTCCATCATCTCCAAGCTTGGCTGGCGGGGATCAAAAGTGCCAAACGGAACCGGATCAAATTTTAGCGCGGTGAAGCCGAGCTTTAGATAATCAACCGCGCGTTCGGCGGCGACATCGGGGTTGTAATAGACATCGGTGTCGACATAGGCGTCGCCGCCCTTGGGATAGAGATAGGTGTAGGAGCGAAGCTTTTCGTGAACCTTGCCGCCCAACAGCTCATAGATGGGCTTATTCAGCGCCTTGCCTTTGATGTCCCACATCGCGATTTCAAACCCTGCGATCACAGCGGTGAGCGTCGGGTTAGGGCGTTGCGAATAGCCGCGGCCATAGACGTTCTTGAACATCTTTTCGAGATGAAACGGATCCGTGCCTTGAATGTGCGTTTCAAACACATCCTCGATCATCACCTTCATGGCTTTCGCACTGAAGGCAGCATCATAGACCTCGCCGATGCCGGTGATGCCGTTATCGGTGGTGAGTTTCACAAAAATAAAATAGCGCCCGCCAAAGGTCGGAGGCGGATTGCCGACGATGAAGACTTCGAGGTCTTGGATTTTCATGGCTGCGTTTCCCCTTTATTATCTCTGTCATTGCGAGGAGCAAAGCGACGAAGCAACCCAGTTCTTATCTGAACCTTTAACCGGTTTGCTTCGCTAATCGCTCGCAATGACGCTTAATTTACGCCTTAATCCGTGCCGAGGTCGGATCATACATCGGCTTGAGCGATACCTTGGCCGGAATGCGTTTTCCGGCGACTTCGATTTCGTATTTTCCACCCAGCACATCGTCAGGCGTTGCGGCAAATTCGGTACCGACATAGCCCAAACCAACCGCGCCACCGAGCGTGTAGCCATACATGGCCGAGGTGAGGCGCGAGATGATTTTACCGTTCAGCCAGATCGGCTCGTCATGGTAGAGCATGACATCGGGATCATTGATCACAAACTGCGCCAATCGACGCGTGATGCCTTGTTCCTTTTGGCGGAGAAGAGCTTCTTTGCCGATAAAATCGCCCTTTTTGTTCCAAGCGATACAGAAGCCAAGGCCCGCTTCAAGCGGCGTATCTTCCGGCGTAATATCATGGCTCCAATGGCGATAGGCTTTCTCGATGCGAAGCGAGTTCATCGCGTGATAGCCCGCGAGCTTCAAGCCGAAAGGCGCACCCTTCGACATGATGAAATCGAATACGCCTGGGGCAAATTCGCTCGGGATATACAGCTCGTATCCCAGTTCGCCGACATAGGTGATGCGCGTGACGCGGATGCGGGCGGGGCCTACTTCAATCATCTGGCTGGTGCCAAACGGGAAGGCAGCATTCGACACATCATCCGGTGTGAGCGACTGCAGAAGCGCGCGGGAGTTTGGTCCCATTAGGCCGATGGTCGAGGTGCCCGAGGTGATATCAACCACAGCCACGGCTTCATCGTCGTGGATCGCGTTTTCAAGATGCCGCAGATCGTGCAATTGCGTCATCGCGGCGGTGACAACGAGATACTCGTTCTGCGCCACGCGGGTAACGGTCAGATCGGCCTCGATGCCGCCCTTCGCGTTACACCACTGGGTGTAGACAACCTTGCCGATGGCAACATCCATTTCATTGACGGAAACGCGGTTCAGAAGCTGCATCGCGTCGCGGCCTTTAACGGTGAATTTGGCGAACGCGCTTTGATCAAACAGACCCACCGCTTCGCGTACCGCTTTACATTCCTCGCCCGAATTATCGAACCAGTTCGGCTTACCGAAGGTGTATTCGTATTTAGGCTCTTGGCCGGGTTTAGCGAACCAGTTGGGCCGCTCCCAGCCTGCCACTTCGCCAAAGCACGCACCATGTGCCGCAAGGCGATCATGCAGTGCCGTTTTACGCACGCCGCGCGAGGTCTCATATTGCTTGAAGGGCCAATGCATCGCGTAGAGCAGCCCTAAGGCTTCCGACACGCGCGGGATCAAGAAATGCTTCGTGTTTTGATGCGGGTAGAGGCGGTTGATATCCACATCCCACAGATCAAATGGTGGCTCGCCCTCGGTGATCCAATGCGCCAGCGCCATGCCCGCTCCACCACCCGATTGGATACCGATCGAGTTGAAGCCAGCCGCAACAAAGACACCCTTCACTTCTGGCGCTGGTCCTAAAATATAACGCTGATCTGCGGTGAAGCTTTCTGGTCCGTTGAAGAATTTTCGGATGCCGACTTTTTCAAGCGACGGAATGCGCTTCATTGCGTCTTCCAAGATCGGCGCGAAGTGATCAAAATCTTCTGGCAATTCGCCGAATTCAAAATCGGCAGGAATGCCGTCGAGCGCCCACGGTTTGGCTTTGGGTTCGAACGCGCCCAGCAGCAGCTTGCCGGCGTCTTCTTTGTAATAGGCGCAATGGTCCATATCGCGCATCACAGGAAGGTCGGGTGTCATGCCTTCCATCGGATCGGTGACGATATAGAAATGCTCGCACGCTTGCAGCGGCACATCAACGCCGATGGTGCGGGCGAAATCGCGCGTCCACATGCCGCCTGCGATCACAACCTTATCGGCCTTGATGATGCCTTCAGCGGTTTCAACACCCGTGGCGCGACCATTCTCGACGATGATTTTGGTGACGAGCGTGTTTTCGTGGATAGTTACACCCGACATGCGGGCGCCCTTGGCCAGCGCCATGGTTGTGTCGATCGGGTTGCACTTGCCATCCGACGGATACCAGACGGCGGCCACCACATCGTCGACATTCATCAGCGGCCATTTGGCTTGCGCTTCCTTTGCCGTGATCTCGTACGCTTCAACGTCGAAGGTGCGCAGCATGGAGGCCGCGCGGGAGAGTTCCTGCCAACGCTCCGGATTCGTCGCAATCGAGATAGAGCCGGGCTGAACGAAGCCTGTGGCTTGGCCGGTTTCCTTCTCAAGATTGGTGTAGAGATCGACGGTATATTTTGCGAGCCGCGTAAGGTTTTGCGTGTACAGCGAGGATCGCACCAGCCCCGCCGCATGCCAGGTTGTGCCGCTTGTGAGGCGCTTACGCTCGAGAAGGACCACGTCTTTCACACCGAGCTTGCCTAAATGGTAGGCGGTGGAGCAGCCTACAATGCCGCCTCCCACGATAACAACAGAAGCGTGTGAGGGCAGAGCGGCCATGAAGTGTTTCCTTTTCTTATCTTCTATTTTTAATCCGTCGTTGCGAGCGAACCTTTACCCGTTCTTACGAACGTCAGTGAAGCAATCCAGTTGAAGGTGCAGCAAGACGTAAAACGGTACCATGCTGCTTTTTACTTTTCCATCCGCTGGGTTGCTTCGCTGTTGCTCGAAAGGACGGGTTAGACCATTTCGCCCATATCCTTCCGATCCAACTTAATCGGGAACTTGGCACGGATCGCGTCGTCTACTTCACGGCTGATATGCTTAGGATGGTGGTTTTTCAGGATTTCCGCAGTCTTTTTCACCGCACGATCGACGTAAGTAGGCCGTCCGCGCTCGTTCCATTCGTTCGGGCTCCAGCGATCTCCGATGGATGGGTAAACGTAATCGCGCTGCATCAGATGCAGCGTCTGGTCGGAACCCAAATAATGGCCGGGGCCGCCGATGCAAACATTGCGGATTGTGTCGATATTGAGCGCCTCTTCCGATGTGTCGATGCCCCGCATGGTCCGCTGGGCGGCAGCGATGATATCGTTGTCGGCGACGAGTGTTTCTTTGCAGATACCCAGAAGCGAGGCGTGCATACCGGCCGCCTCATAGATCAGGTTTGTGCCGGCGTTCCCGACGAGCGTGAGGTTATAGGCTTTTTCATAGCCTGCCTGAAAATCGATGACCTTCGAGTCGCACATACCGGCGCCCGTGCCACCGTTTAGATCATAGAAATTGGCCATCTGGCCACAGGCTGAGGAAAGCAACGCTTGCTCCGGTGAGCCGCCTGACATTGCGCCCGTCCTCAGATCGGACACGAACGGCCATGTGCCGAAAATGTAAGGTGCGCCCGGCTTGATCGCGTTGACGTAGATGAGCCCAACCAGGCATTCGGCGACGGCTTGTACCACGGTACCAGCCAACGAAGCCGGAGCCGTTGCGCCTGCTTGCCCGGCAGAAAGAAGCAAAACGGGCATCCCGCCAAGAACGGCCACTTCCAAGCATTTGCAGGCATCTTCGGCGAATTTCAAAGGTGGTACGACGAAGCAGTTCGACTGGCTGACAAACGGACGCTCGCGCCATTTATCCTCGCCGCCTGCCACCATATGAAGCATTTCGAGGACTTCGGTCACGTGATCGGGATGCGTCATGCCGGTGCCGACATGTTTGGTGGTGCCGACAACGCTGGCGTAAGCGGTGTTGATGTCGAGATCGCGCGGGCTCGGCAGCTCGCGGCACACATTGGTGCGCTGGAAGAAGTGGATATTGTCGCAATGGTCGACGATGCGGGCGCAATCATAAAGGTCGACAACGGTCGACTCGCGATATTCGCCGGTCAGAGGTTCGACCACGTTCACGGCGGCACCAGCCGTCCCGTAATAAACATTCTTGCCCCACGGGTCCATGTCGTAGCGCGGGTCTTGGGCATAGAGCGGGAAGCGGCGGGCGGCCTTTGCGATGGTGTCTTCCACAAGCGCGCGCGGAAAGCGCATGCGACCGTCTTCACCCATGACCGCGCCCACCTTCGTCATATACTCGATGGTGGAAGGAATAGCGTCGGCAAAGCCGATTTGTTCGAGAACATCCAAAATCTTCTGGTGAATCCGCTGCATATCTTCCGGCGTGAGAACTTGGTATTTGCCGCCGGGCATGCCGGGCCAGATCGGCCGGTCTTGATCGGAGAGTGGACGAGCGCGCGCGGCACGACGGGCGTCACGTCCGCCGCGGCGGCCTGAATCCGGTGCACTGCCTTCGGGGTTTTCCATCGTCATCGCTGCATCTCCCTTTAAAAATCTTTGTCCGATCAAGAGGGTGCGCAGGCGCGATCGTCAAGAGATTGATTTTCATCTTCAGATGAATTTAATTCAACTGATGAATACAACCCAACTGACTGCGCTGGGTCATGCCCGCCCTTTATCCCTGCCACCGCTGACGGCGCTGCGTGCGTTTGAGGCTGCGGCAAGGCATGAGAGCTTTCGCTTGGCGGCGGAAGAGCTGAACATCACGCAATCGGCCGTGAGCCATCAGATCGCACATTTGGAGAAATGGCTGGGGAAGGATTTGTTTCGCCGTACGGGCCGCAAAGTCGAGTTGACCGATGCCGGACGCCTTTATTTCCCTTATCTGCGTGAAGGGTTTGAAAAAATCGACGTCGGGACGCAATTGGTTTCCCGCCCCGCTCAGCAGGAACTCACCGTGCAGTTATATGTTACGGTCGCCGCGCGCTGGATGATGGGACGGCTTTCCGCACTTCAGCAATCTTGTCCAGATTTGCTCGTGCGCTTTAACGCAAGCCAAATGGACTGGGAGTTCGATCCGCGCCACGCCGATGTCGGGCTGATTTCAACAACGGAACCGAATCGCCCGGGATTATCGTACACGCCTCTGTTTGAAGCGAGGCTAGTGGCGGTGTGCAGCCCAAAATTGCTGGAAAAAGGACCGAAGCTTCAAAACCCGCAAGATGTGACAGCCTATACAAGTTTGCAGGTATATACCGCCATACGCGATTGGGATGTGTGGCTGGGTGCGGCAGGCGTGTCCGGACTTGGCGAGGCGGCGACGATCCGGTTCGACAGCTACCTTCTGGTGCTGGAAGCGGCATGCGACGGGCAGGGCATTGCTGTCGTCCCCGATTTTCTCGCGGCGCAAGACATTGCGGCGGGACGATTGATTGAGCCGATTGCCCATTCGGTATCACAACCGGCGCGCTGGTATCTCGTCTCGCGGCAGGATCGGGCGGATGAACCCGCAATCGCGCGCTTCCGGTTTTGGTTGCTTGGCGAAGTGGCTGCCATGCGACACATTTGACAGGTTGGCTGAAGCCGTCTGAAACTCCTTTGAAAAGGTACCCAGGGAGTTCAGCTGATGATTGGTGAGACGGTAAAAGACGGTATACGCATCGTCGAGAACATCTTTATTCCTCTCAAAGACGGCACGAAGCTCGCCGCGCGTTTATGGCTTCCGATGGATGCCGATCAAAGGCCCGTCCCTTGCGTTCTCGAATACATCCCTTACCGCAAGTCGGACGGAACGCGCGGGCGGGATGAGCCGATGCATGGCTGGTTCGCGCGACATGGCACGGCGGCCCTTCGGGTAGACCAGCGTGGGTCAGGTGAATCCGATGGTTTGATGGAGGATGAATATCTTCTGCAAGAGCAGGATGATGCGATAGAAGTCATTGCTTGGATCGCCGATCAAAAGTGGTGCTCGGGTTCTGTTGGCATGATGGGCAAAAGCTGGGGCGGGTTTAACTGCCTGCAAGTCGCCATGCGTCGTCCACCCGCACTAAAGGCGATCATCTCAGTCTGTTCGACGGATGATCGCTACACCGACGATATCCACTATATGGGTGGCTGCTTGCTCAATGATAATCTCTGGTGGGGCGCCATTATGCACGCCTATCAGACCCGACCGCTGGATCCTGCCATTGTCGGCGACCGCTGGCGCGACGAATGGCTGGACCGCTTCAAAGCCATGCCGAATTGGCCCGTTTTATGGATGGATCATCAGCGCCGCGATGCCTATTGGAAACATGGTTCGGTGAATGAAAATTGGGATGCGATTGATATTCCCGTGATGATTACGGGCGGTTGGGCCGATGCTTATACCAATACGTTGCCGCGTTTACTGGCGGGATTAAAGGTGCCGCGATTGGGCATTTTGGGGCCATGGGCGCATATTTATCCGCAGGATGGCGTGCCGGGGCCGGCCATCGGCTTTCTCCAAGAAGCCCAACGCTGGTGGGACCATTGGCTCAAAGGCGTTGATACAGGCATCATGAAAGAGCCTATGCTGCGAGCCTATATTGAAGATGAAGCAGGCGCGGGTAAATGGGCGGAGCATCGCAACGGTTACTGGGCCGGTGAAGTGGTGTGGCCCTCGCCGAGGATCAGACCGCTTGTTTTACCGCTCGGCGATCAGACGCTCGGCGGTGCTGTCACGCCCTCAAACGATATTTCTTTCCGTTCGCCGCAATGGGTTGGCATGGGATGCGGCGAGTGGATGGGAACGGGTGTTGCCGGCGAACAGCCCTCCGATCAGCGGATCGATGACGGGATGAGCCTGTGTTTTGACTCAAGTCCTTTGGATGAAGATTTTGCGATATTGGGTGCACCGGAATTTGAAGTTGAAATTGCTTCCGATAAGCCCGTCGCCCAACTCGCTGTGCGGCTCTGCCATGTTCGGGCAGATGGAGCGTCGCATCGTGTCTCTTATGCTGTATTGAACCTTACGCATCGGGATTCGCACGAGCATCCGGAAGCGTTGGAGCCCAGACATTTTTACAAGGTCAAACTGACGCTCAATGCCTGCGGTCATGTGTTTAAAAAGGGGAATAAAATCAGGCTTGCTTTGTCCTCCGCCTATTGGCCTCTGATCTGGCCATCGCCCGAGGCGGCAACACTTACGCTCCGCACGGGAGGTTCGGTTTTATCGTTGCCCGTCCGCGATGTTTCCCCAGAAGATGCCAAGGTCGGTTTTGAGCCCGCTCTTAGCGCCCCACGCGCGCTAACGACGCTGCTGCGTGAAGGCCATGCTGAACGCACCGTCGAAATTGATCTGCTCACCAACAGCGCGACCTATCGCACGGTGGGAGAGGGCGGTGTTTTTGGTGAAGGCGTGCTGCGGTTTGACGAAACCGGTACATCGCTTCGTCACGATCTCAATCGCGAATTGACCATCTCGGCCGATGATCCGCTCTGCGCGCGTTATGTGATTGACGGCGCTTACGAAATGGGACGAGAGGGCTGGATGATACGCTCTGAAACGCGGCTTGAGATGACCTCAACGCTTAACGATTTCTACGTTAAGGCCCGAACGGAAGTGTTTGAGAACGGCGTATCCGTTTTGGTGCGCGTATGGGACGATAAAGTCGCGCGGGATTTGATGTAAACAGACACCGTCCAAGAGAAGGGAGGCTGGCGGTTTAGCGCGCAGCCTCCCAATCCTCTTTTATCTCAAGCCGCCTTCTGCTTCACAATAATCGGCATCAGCAAATCGCCCCAATAGCCGCCTTCCGAATGGTGGCGGGCGGTGCGTTGCAGTTCAACCGATAGGCCGGTTTCAACCGCCTTCATGACGGCTTGATTAAGCCGGTGCAGATCATTGGCGAGGATTCGGATAGCGCTTTTCTGGGCTTCATCCATTTCGCTCGTGAGTTCTTCGGTGCGTTCTTTGACGTGGGTTCTGGTCATCGGGTTTCTCCTTGGTTTTAGGGAGTAGGGTGTGGGGTGTAGGGGGGTGGGATATCGAAACCCAACGCCCTACGCCCTCACTTGCCTCATTCAGCAGCAATCGCGTGAAACTGGGCGCTTTCGGTGGATTCACCCATGGCGGTGGTTGATGATTTGCCGGATGAAATCGTGGTTGCGACCATATCGAAATAGCCGGTTCCGACTTCGCGCTGGTGGCGGGTCGCGGTGTAGCCTTGAGCCTCTGAGGCAAATTCCGCCTGTTGCAGCTCGGAGTATGCCGCCATGCCGCGGTCTTTGTAGCCAAGCGCCAATTCGAACATGCCGTGGTTGAGCGCATGGAAGCCCGCAAGCGTCACAAACTGGAACTTATACCCCATCGCCCCCAGTTCGCGCTGGAACTTGGCAATCGTCGCTTCATCCAGCTTGGCTTTCCAGTTGAAGCTTGGCGAGCAGTTATAAGCCATCATCTTGCCTGGATGCTTTTTTTGCAGTGCTTCGGCGAATTTCTTTGCATCGGCCAAATCGGGATGCGACGTTTCCCACCAGATCAGATCGGCGATCTCGGCAAAGGCAAGGCCGCGCGAGATGCAATGGTCGAGGCCTGTTCCATCCTTCAGGCGGTAAAAACCCTCCGGCGTGCGGCTGTTTTCTTCGATGAACGGACGATCGCGCTCATCAACATCCGACGTAATCAGCTTGGCAGATTCAGCATCCGTGCGGGCAACGGTGAGGGTGGAAACGCCCATTACGTCGGCAGCCAAGCGAGCGGCAACGAGATTGCGCTCGTGGGCTGCGGTAGGGATCAGCACTTTCCCGCCGAGATGACCGCATTTCTTCTCCGATGCGAGTTGATCTTCAAAGTGGACACCAGCCGCACCCGCTTCGATATAGGCCTTCATGATTTCATAAGAATTGAGCGGGCCACCAAAGCCTGCTTCGGCATCGGCCACAATCGGCAAGAACCAATCGCGCTTAGCGCCGCCCTCGGAATGCTCTACCTCATCGGCGCGTTTCAAGGTGCGGTTGATCCGGCGGCAAAGCTCCGGCCCCGCATTGGCCGGATAAAGCGATTGATCAGGATACATTGCACCTGCGGTGTTCGCATCAGCCGCCACTTGCCAGCCCGAGAGATAAATCGCTTTCAATCCCGCACGCGCCATCTGCATGGCTTGGTTACCCGTCACGGCACCGAGCGCGTTGATGTAATCCTCGCTCTTCAATAATGCCCAGAGCTTGTTCGCGCCGCGTTCGGCAATCGTTTGTGCAATCGGAAAGGATCCGCGCAGACGGGCAACCTCGTCCGGCGAATAGGGACGGGTGATGCCGTCGAAACGACCCTTTGGTGCATCTGGCACAAGGTCGTTAAATGAGATCTTGGTCATGGCGTTCTCCGATCTTTGGTTCCAAAATATGACAGTATTTTACAAATGAGTGCTTGAAAGAAAGGAGTTTTTTGACCGCCTTCTTTTCTGGCTTTAAATGACTATATATAAACAATATTGCACTGCACCAGACAGACAATTGACCTCAAAAGTCATATGGTGTAAAAATTACAATTGTAAATTTGTTAATTTGTAAAATTTTGTATATTTTTCGGAGGAGACTACCTTGGCCGATGGTGGACGCAAGATATTAGCCGGAGCGCGCGTGCGAAAGCTTCGTCGCGAATTGGGCCTTTCGCAATCGGGCATGGCGAGTGAACTGGGCATTTCGGCAAGTTATCTCAATCTGATGGAACGCAATCAGCGCCCTGTTACGGCTCAAGTGCTGATCCGCATGGCGGAGGCATTCAATGTTGACCCCCGCTCTTTTGCCCGCGAGGAAGAAGTCCGTTTGCAGGGCGAACTCGATGAAGTGTTCACCGATCCGTTGTTTCGTAGCCAACCCGTTGCGAAGGATGAATTACGCGAGCTTACCGATCTGGCCCCGTCTGTTGCGGAAGCGGTGCAGCGCCTATACGCCGCCTATCGGGATTTGAAAGAGGGTGGTTCAGGTCTCCCCGATACGATTGACGGTGACCGCGGCGAGGGGCAAACAGCGAATAATCCGGTCGACCGTGTTCGCGATCTTATTCAATCCGCCGCCAATCATTTTCCCGAATTAGAAGCCCAAGCCGAGGCGTTAGCCGATGAACTCGCCAAATCGGGCGGCGATCTTTTTTCAGTTTTAACGCTGCGGCTTAAAGATCGACACGGTATTAGGGTGCAAATTTTGCCTGTGGACGTGATGCCGGGCTCTTTGCGGCGCTTTGACCATCACCGTCGGCGCTTGATGATTTCGGAACTGGTCGACGCGTCAGGTCGAAGCTTTCAAACCGCCTATCAATTGGCGCTCATCGAATGGCGTGACACGATTGACGCCATTGCCAACCGGCTTGAGCCCGAAACGGGTCCCGCCCAATCGCTTCTTCGCGTCAGCCTCGCCAATTACGCGGCTGCTGCGTTAATGATGCCCTATCGGCGTTTTCTCGATGCGGCCGAAGCGTTGAATTACGATATCGATGTATTAGGAGCGCGCTTTCAAGCGAGTTTTGAGCAGGTGGCTCATAGGCTCACCACGCTCAGCCGGCAAAATGCCCGTGGCGTGCCATTTTTTCTCATTCGGATTGATACGGCAGGGAATGTCTCGAAGCGCTTTGCAGCGGGCAATTTCCCCTTTTCGCGTTTTGGCGGCACCTGTCCGCTTTGGAGCCTGCACGAAACCTTCTCAAGTCCGGGCGCCTTTATGACGGAAATCGTCGAATTACCGGATGGCGGAAAATGGTTCTCCGTCGCCCGAACTGTACGCCGAGCCGCATCGGCCTTTGGCGGCGCCGAAGGGCAATTCGCTATTGGTTTGGGTTGCGAGTTCAAATACGCTAACCGCCTCGTTTATGCGCGGAAATTTGATTTGAAAAATGGTCCGGCAACGCCAATCGGCGTCAATTGCAGACTATGCGAGAGGGATCATTGCGCGCAGCGAGCAGCACCACCGATAACGAGGAAGTTGCGGGTCGATGAGAGCGTGAGAGGGATATCGCCGTTTAATTTTGATCACTAAAAAATCGTCATTCAATGACGGAAATCAACAATCCGCCACATTCACCGCTAGCCCGCCTTGCGCGGTTTCTTTGTATTTGACGAGCATATCAAGGCCCGTCTGGCGCATCGTTTCAATCACTTCGTCGAGCGATACCCGATGGGTGCCATCGCCCCGCAGCGACAATGAGGCTGCTACAATCGCCTTGTTCGCGCCGAAGGCGTTGCGTTCGATGCAGGGGATTTGGACCAGGCCGCCAATCGGGTCGCAGGTCATGCCGAGATGGTGTTCCAGCGCGATCTCTGCGGCGTTTTCGATCTGCTCCGGCGTGCCGCCGAGCAGAGCACAAAGCCCGCCAGCGGCCATAGCGGAAGCGGAACCGACTTCGCCCTGACAGCCCACTTCCGCGCCCGAGATAGACGCATTTTGTTTGATCAAGGAACCGACTGCCGCCGCTGTCAGCAGAAAATCACGCCCCGCTTCAACCGAATATTCGGGGCAGAACTCTTTCGCATAGCGTAAGACGGCGGGGATAATGCCGGCTGCACCATTGGTCGGTGCCGTAACCACCCGACCGCCCGCAGCGTTTTCCTCATTAACGGCAATCGCATAAAGGCTGATATAATCCATCACCTCATGCGCGGGGCGAATATTTGCGCCTTTGGAGGCTTCGAGCTGGGCATGGATCGATTTGGCACGACGCTTTACTTTGAGACCACCGGGCAAAATGCCGTCTTGCCGACATCCGCGGTCGATGCACGCAAACATGACATCGCGAATTTTATCGAGCGTTGCGTCAATCTCGGCATCGCTTTTCGTCACACGCTCATTGTCGCGTTGTAACTCGGCAAAGCTTTTTCCCATCTGGTTACAAAGTTGCAACAGCTCAACCGCATTGGTGAATTTATAGGGCAGATCAAGTCCACCTGCGCCACCGGATGCTTCTTCTTCGTCGGTCACTACAAAGCCGCCGCCGATGGAGTAATAGGCCTTCTCCATTATCAACCCGCCTTCGGCACTAAACGCCTGAAAGCGCATGGCGTTGGAATGCCGCTTCATAAGTTCCTTTTTGTTTGGGACCAAATCGTCATCCAACGTAAACGGGATCGCCCGAACGCCACCGAGTTCAAGTGATCCATTTCGGATGATGGCAGCGATCATGCCCTCAACCAAATCAGGATCAACGTCGGCAGGTAAAAAACCCGAAAGACCCAAAAGAATAGCGGTCTCGGTGCCATGCCCCTTAGCCGTCCAAGCCAGTGAACCGAAGAGTTCGGTTTTGATGCGACCCACGCGGCCAAGGCCTACTGTCTCGTTGAGCAGCGCAACAAACCGATGCGCCGCGACCATAGGGCCGACCGTATGCGAACTCGATGGCCCGATACCGATTTTGAATAGGTCGAAGACGCTGATCATGAGCTTTTTCCCCGCCGCTTATGCTTCCTTCTCCCGTCCGGGAGAAGGTACCTGCGGAGCAGGGGGATGAGGGGTGAGGCGTGGTTTGCGAAGCAAATAAAAAGGTCCGGTGGACCTTTTTAAACAACGAACGCTCTAAGCGAAAGCGCAGGGCCGGAGATACTATCTTACCCCCGCCCTTCGCTTAGGCTCAGTGCGTTCATCGTTCGAAAAGCGTCACTGGCGCTTTTCGTTGGCTACCGCCAAACACTCTTCACCCTCATCCGGTCGCTCCGCGACCACCTTCTCCTTCAAGGAGAAGGACAATAAATCACTAACCCCGCCGCCTACGCCGTCCACCTTCGCCCTCGGCAGGCTCGGCGTGTACTTTTGGCGGGGGTAACGTCACAACTTTTGCCAAGTTCGAAAACACGTCAACCTTGTTCGGTATCGCCATCGCACTCACAAAATGCGCCTGGAATTTCGGCTCCATTGCGGTCTCAATCTTTTCGATTTTACCAACAACGCTTTCGATTTCGCCACGCGACGTTTCATTCAGCAAAGCAATGCGTGCGCCTGTCCCTGCGGCGTTACCTGCCGAACCGACTTTCGACAAATCGCAATCCGGAATAAGGCCCAACACCATCGCGTATTTCACATCAATATGGCTGCCGAAAGCGCCTGCCAATGTAATACGATCCACGTGATCAACGCCGTAGTGATCCAACAATAATTTCACGCCCGCATAAAGAGCAGCTTTACCAAGCTGAATAGCCCGCACATCGGCTTGCGTGATCGTGATCCTCGGCTCACCATCATTCAGAACATAGGTAAAGGTGCGCCCTTCATTGACGATGCGTGGCGTGCGCGCCTGTAAATCGCCGTCGATCACGCCGTCTTGGGTGATTACGCCCGCAAGATACATTTCGGCAATGGCTTCGATGATCCCGGAACCGCAAATACCGTTGACGCCCGTCTTGGCGGCTTCTTCCCAAAAACCTTCTTCATTCGACCAAAGATCCGAGCCTATGATTTTAAATTTAGGCTCAAGGGTTTCGTGGTCGATCCGAACCCGCTCAATTGCACCCGGTGCCGCACGTTGGCCGGAGGAGAGTTGCGCGCCTTCAAATGCCGGACCCGTTGGCGAAGAGCACGCCAGCAAGCGCTTTGTATTGCCGAGGACGATTTCGGCATTGGTGCCAACATCAACTACGAGCGTTACTTCGTCATTCAAATGCGGCGCTTCGGATAGCACAACACCGGCTGTATCAGCGCCCACATGGCCTGCGATGCACGGCAGCAGATAAACAAACGCACCCGGAGCGATCGACAATCCGACTTCGCGGGCTTTCACGTCCTGACCCTTATCGAGTGTTAAGGCGAAAGGTGCGCCGCCAAGCTCGGTCGGATCAAGACCCAAAAACAAATGATGCATGATCGGATTGCCGACCACAGTCATCTCCACAATACCCTCGCGCGTAATGCCCGCTTCTTTCACGACCTCGCCAACGAGATCGTCCAATGCAGCACGCACGGCGTCGGTCATCTCGATTTCGCCGCCCGGATTCATCATCACATAGGAGACACGGCTCATCAGGTCTTCGCCAAAGCGAATTTGCGGGTTCATCAAGCCGGCAGAGGCCAATGTTTCGCCATTATAAAGATCGGAAAGATGCGCCGCGATGGTGGTTGAACCAACATCAACCGCAACGCCGTAAGCTGTCTCAACCAAGCCCGGATAGATGGCGACAATGTCGTGACCTTTACGAACGGCAACGGTCACTTTCCATTCGCCCTTGCGAAGCGTCTTTTGCAAACCGCGTAGCACGGCCAGATCCGGCATCGCGGTGTCAATCTTCCACTGCGATTTCAGCGCTTCAACCAGACGGGTGTAATCGGATGAAGGGCTATCAATGTCGGGTTCCGCCACCTCAACGAAATAGAGGCGAACAACCGGTTCAAGTGTAATGTCCCGCGTCTCTGCTTTTTTCCGCACGACTTGGCGATGCACTTGGCTTTCAGGCGGTACGTCGATGACGATATCGCCGCAGAGTTTCGCCTGACAGCCCAAGCGCCGATGCTCACCCAATGCGCCCCGCTTCGACGTGTAGCGCTCCTCGACCGAATTCCATTCCGTCAGATGATCGGCTGCCGATTGAATACCGTGTTTGGCAAAATCACCTTCTGCCACCAGAATTTGGCAACGCCCGCAAATGCCGCGGCCACCGCACACGCTGTCGACGTCGACACCGAGTTGGCGTGCGGCTTCAAGCACAGAAGTGCCATCGGCAAAATCGCCGCGTTTACCCGAAGGTGTAAAAACAATACGGTGTTGATCGGTCACAGATAATCCTATTCGCGGGTACGGCGGCGGCCTTCGCGACCACGACGGTCGGCTGCGCCACCTTCTTGGCCTTCAGGTGTAGGCTCACGATATTTGCGGATCCAGGACGCACAATTCGGATCGTGGCCCATCATCACGTCCGCGCCCAAAATCGCCTGAATATCTTCGGCATGCAGCGGGTTCATAATCGCCGAGGTCATACCGGCGCCAATCGCCATCGGCATAAAGGCAGCCGCTAAGCCACGGCGATTCGGAAGGCCGAACGAGAAGTTCGAGGCCCCACAAGTGGTGTTGACCTTTAACTCTTCACGGAGGCGGCGGAGCAGATGCATCAGCTTCGCACCCGCATCGTTCAACGCGCCAACGGGCATCACCAATGGATCGACCACAACGTCGGAGCGAGGAATACCGTAATCGGCGGCGCGTTCGACAATCTTCTTGGCGATTTTGTAGCGTTCGTCTGGGTCTTCCGAAATGCCGGTTTCATCGTTCGAGATCGCCACAACGGCTGCGCCGTATTTTTTGACCAGCGGGAGAACGGTTTCGAGACGATCTTCTTCGCCCGTAACCGAATTGACCAGCGCCTTGCCTTTATAAACCGCGAGCCCTGCTTCGAGCGCCGCAACGATCGAGCTATCAATCGACAACGGCACATCCACGACTTCCTGCACGCGGCGGATCGCCTCGGCCAGAATGGCGGGTTCATCGGACAGCGGAATGCCCGCATTCACATCGAGCATCTGCGCACCTGCTTCAACTTGAGCCAAAGCATCGGCAATGACACGGGTATAATCACCCGCGGCCATTTCGGCGGCGAGCAATTTGCGCCCTGTTGGATTAATGCGCTCGCCAATCATAACGAAGCGGCGCTCGAAGCCGATAATGACTTCCTTCTTATGCGAACTGAGAACCGTATCGGTCATGGCTTTCCCCTCGAAAAACGTCGATGTGTTGTCTCTATTGGCTGATATCGTCAACTGGACGCGAGCACTTGTCCCATTGCGACAGACGAAGGCGGCATCTCGCTATCGCCCAAGGTTGCAAAGGCGCGGCGAAACGGTTGCCGTCCCTTCAAAATTCCTGACTCTTGCACAATATGCCCAACGCTCTCTTCTTGCCGATAGGCCATAATATGGACGCCTGCGACGCCTGCGATCTCATGGATTTCTTGAATGAGGTCGATGCAAAGCTTGATGCCCTCGGCCTTCTGGTTCTCGGCCCCTTCCAAACGCTTGATCACAGCGTCTGGAATATGCACGCCTGCGACATTGGAGCGCATCCATTTTGCGGTCTTGGCGGAGGGCAGCGGACCAACGCCGACGAGAATATAGGCCTGTTTGTCCAGGCCCATATCGCGCACCTTCTGCATGAAGGTTTTTAAAAGAGGGATATCGTAGCAATATTGTGTCTGGAAATATTGCGCACCAGCTGCAATTTTTTTGGCGAGCCGTAACGGGCGCCAATCATAAGGTGGCGCGAACGGATTTTCGGCGGCACCCAAAAATAGCCGCGGTGGATCGGTAATCTTGCGGCCTGATAAAAACGCACGATCATCGCGCATCTTTTTCATGGTTGCGAGCAATGAAGTTGAGTCCAGATCAAAGACGGGCTTGGCTTCCGGATGATCGCCACCCTGCACGCCATCACCCGTCAGCGCGAGCACATTGCACACACCAAGCGCCGCGGCACCCAGCACATTGCCTTGAATGGCAATACGGTTGTAATCGCGGCAGGAAATTTGAAGGATCGGTGAATAGCCAACCCGCGTTAAAAGGGCGCAGATGGCAACACTCGACATGTGGCAGTTAGCCCCCGAGCCATCCGTCGCATTGATGCCGTCGACCCAACCGTCAAAATGAGCAACGCGCTCATACACATCATCGGGATTGGCACTGTCTGGCGGGTTCAATTCGGCGGTAACGGCGAATTCGCCACGGCGCAACACGCGTTCGAGCCTGCCGCGTGATGAATGTTCGGGTAATTCAGGGAGCGGCGCTGCGGGCGTTGGTCCAAGATCGTGCGGGTGAATAACGGGCATATCCATGTTCAACTCCTCACTCATGCGCGCCGCGTGATACCGCCAACCAAGAGGAGCGGCCCTTCAAACGGTGGTCGATGGCGGGTTGAACGGCCATGATTTTGTCACCATGTTCCATCGCCTTACTGCCTTCCCACGCCTTGACCCAGACGCAAGGCATCTCGGCATAGACCTCGCAATTACCATTGGCGCGAACGCCACCACAGGGCCCGTTGCGGAGGTTTTTCGGGCAATTCATCGGGCACGACATGCCGGTGGATGAGAGAATGCACTGGCCGCACATGCGACAATCGAACAATGCGCCTTTGATGGTTGCCTCAACAGCAGCGACCGGCTTTTCTAACCGCTCATAGCCGATGGCTTTGAACAAAGGAGCAGCAAAGTGAAGGAATTTTTCAACCGCTGAATAGGTTGTCTCCATGCCGCGCGAATGCGCATTGCTCCAAAAGCGCATCGCAAATTTTTGGCCATCGCGCGGCGCTTTTCCCGCCGGTTCAAAGGCTGCCGGTACACGTGACATTATTTTGCCTCCTCATAGCCGCCAGCCTTTGCCAAGGCGACGAGCCGTTCTTGCGGATAATCGGCTTCCAGTTTTTCGGCCCAGGCTTGCGCCTCCGCTTCCAAATCATCGCCCACAGAAACCGGGTCGGCGCGACGCCAATCGGCGAGATAACTATCCGTATCGCGCGCGCCCGCTTTCATGGCGGCGGCATCAATCGAGGTCACAAAACGTTCCGGCAATTCGCGCTTCGCCGCGGTGCGTCCTTGCTTCACGATCACTTGCGCCGGAATATCGCGCCAATAGACGATGGTTAGATTAGCCATTGTTGTTCAGATCCTCGCAAAAATATCAGAAGGGTGATACGCCCTGCCTTGATCGGTGACAAAAGTTTGCAGGCCACCCAGGCCCGTTATCCGCATTTCAAAGGCAAGACCAAGCCGTTCGGCTGCTTTTTTTGCCTTTGCCTCCAACCCTGGATTGGGCATTTGGGCCAAGTAAACGACGCGCTTGTAATGGCCGAAATAGGTGCCCATCAAAGCCGGATAGCGATCAAGCCCCAACCCTTGGAGGATCAGCCGGTCAAAATGGCGCACAAGATAATCGGTGAGAAAAAAAGTACCGATTTCTTCTTCCATCAAAGCGTCGAACTCGCCGGGTTGGGAGTAAAACGCGTAGCAATGATCACCTTCGATCCGTTCAACGTTTTCCTCGTTCAACACGGCATCCAGCATGCCACCGGTGCCACAATCGCCATACAGGCAAAGGATATGATCATATTTGCCCCGCGCCTTTTTTATCTTTGCACGTACGCCTTCGGGAATTTTTTCGGGACGGTTATGCCAGATGGCGGGCAGGCAGGTAATATCGAGGTGGTCGAGGCCGTTCAGCCGTTTCGCATCAAGCAATTCACGGGCTAAAGCGCCACAGGCGATGACGAGGGTTTTGAGGGGAGGCGGTACGGCATTTGCCATTGGGCGTCCTCCCTCTCACGGCATGGTTTTCGTCAGGCTACCGCCGGATCAAGCCCGAATGGTACGCTGTGAAAGAAGCGACTTGGCAGTTTCAACGGCCACCGCAGCGTCGCGGCAATAGGCGTCGGCGCCAACCGCATCCGCAAAGGCTTCGTTCAACGGTGCGCCGCCGACGAGCACAAGATAGTCATTGCGCATGCCCTTTTCTTTCAGCGTGTCGATTACCACCTTCATGTAAGGCATGGTGGTCGTGAGCAGCGCAGACATGCCGAGAATGTCCGGCTTGTGCTCTTCAAGAGCCTCCAGATATTTCTCGACCGGATTGTTGATGCCGAGATCAACAACTTCAAATCCGGCGCCTTCCATCATCATGCAAACGAGGTTTTTGCCGATGTCGTGGATGTCGCCCTTAACCGTGCCGATTACCATTTTGCCGACTTTCGGCGCGCCGGTTTCAGCCAACAAAGGACGAAGCAAAACCATACCCGCCTTCATGGCATTGGCTGACATCAAAACTTCCGGCACAAACAGAATGCCGTCGCGGAAATCGACGCCGACAATGCGCATGCCTTCGACCAGTGCTTTGGTCAGAATATCATAGGGCGTCCAGTTACGGCTCAAAAGAATGTTGACACTCTCGACGATTTCTTCGCCAAGACCATCGTATAAATCATCATGCATCTGTTCGACGAGTTCATCATCGGAAAGCGCGTTGAGATCAAAATCGCCGTCAGCCATGCCGTTTCATCCTTTAAAAGTCGATCTTTTAAATCTTATTACCGGAATAGAACCCTTCCGTCGAGCGATCTGTCGGATTTGGGACGCGCGGTGCCCCAATTCCGACAGGTCTCGTCTGGTTAGGCCCTAAGCCGTTCATTTTCCGGATCAAACGGCGATTCTGGAATAACCGTTGCCCGATACGTCTTACCGAGGATTACCACGTCAAGTTCCGTTCCGATTGCCGAGAATTCAGGTGCAACCATGCCTAAAGCGAGGGATTTGTTGCTCCGCCAGCCAAAGCCGCCAGACGTGCAGCGCCCGACAATCGCGCCATTTTTCAGAATGGCTTCGGAGCCGCGGGCATCGCAATCCTCCACATCATGCACCTCCATCGTAACAAAGGTGTTTTTAAACCCCTTTTGCTGCCAAGCGACGAGTGAATCACGGCCAATGAAATCGCCCTTGTTCGGGTGCACGAAGCGCTGAAGGCCGGATTCAAACGCCGAATATTCAATCGACATTTCACGGCCCACCAAGCGGTACGACTTTTCCAACGCCATGGAGGTCATCGCGCGGATACCGAATGGGCGGATGCCGAACGTCGCACCAGCCTTCATCAGGAGATCGAACAGGTGGTTCTGCATCTCAATCGGGTGATGGAATTCATAGCCCAATTCGCCGATAAAATTCACCCGCAAAACGTCACATTGCACGGCACCCACCGAGATTCGTTGGCCGGTGAGCCAGGGGAATGCCGCATTCGACAAATCAGCATCGGTCAAAGATTGCAGCACTTCACGGGACTTTGGACCGGCTAACACCAAAACGCCGTAGGCCGTGGTGATCGGCGTGAAACGAACGCTACCATCCTTCGGTAACAGTTTTTTCAGCGTATCGTGGTCGTGCCGCTCGAACGCGCCGGCCGAGACAAGATAGAAGCTGTCCGGTGCGTTCTCATAAACTGTGAATTCCGCCCGCACACCGCCGTTTTTCGATAAAAGATGACAAAGCGCGATGCGCCCCCGTGCCTTCGGAATGCGGTTGGCTAGAATACGATCAAGCCATTCGCGGGCACCCGGTCCCGTTATGATGCATTTGGCGAAGGCCGACATATCCTGCAAGCCAACGCCCGAGGAAACTGCTTTGCACTCTTCGCCGACAAACGGGAAATAGTTGGAGCGACGGAAGCTCCACTTTTCCTTGATTTTTCCATCTTCGGCAGGTGGTGCATGGTTCTCATTGGTTAACACGTCTTGGGTATCGAGTTCGCTCTTCGCGACTTCATATCCGGGAGGGGCGAACCAATTTGGGCGCTCCCAGCCATAGACGGAGCCGAACACAGCACCCAGTGCCTTCATGCGGTCATAGCAGGGGGTCTGACGAAGTGGCCGGGTCGCCACGCGCTCTTCATCCGGATAATGCGGTGTGAAGACATTGGCATAAGCTTCTTCGTTCTTTTGCTTGAGATAACCGCGACCGGCATAAGGCCCAAAGCGGCGCGGATCAACGCCCATCATATCGACCGTCGACTCACCATCGACAATCCATTCCGCGAGCTGCCATCCGGCGCCGCCAGCGGCCGTGATACCGAAGCTGTGGCCTTCATTCAGCCAGACATTGGGCACATCCCAAGCGGGACCGACAATCGGATTGCCGTCCGGCGTATAGGCAATCGCGCCATTATAGACCTTTTTAACGCCGACTTCGCCAAAGGCTGGCACCCGGGCAATGGCTGCTTCAATATGCGGCGCAAGACGATCCAGATCTTCTTGGAAAAGCTCGTATTCACTCTCTTTTGCGGGTCCATCCATGTAGCACGCAGGTGCCCCCTTCTCGTAGGGCCCGAGAATAAAGCCGCCCGCTTCTTCGCGTAGATACCAAGAGGAATCAGCCTCACGGAGCACGCCCATTTCCGGCAAGCCCAAGCGATGGCGCTCTTGCACGGCAGGATGCGGTTCGGTCACAATATATTGATGCTCAACCGGAATAACCGGAACGTCGAGCCCCAACATCTTGCCCGTCTGGCGCGCGAAATTGCCCGAGGCCGAGACGATATGCTCGCAGGTAATGTCACCTTTATCGGTTTTCACGAGCCATTCGCCGGACGATGTGCGCTCAATCGCGATCACGGTGGTGTTGCGGTAGATTTCTGCGCCGCGATTACGCGCGCCTTTGGCGAGCGCCTGGGTGAGATCGGCAGGTTGGATATAGCCGTCATCCGGATGCTGTATGGCGCCCAACAGGCCATCGGTTTCACACAGTGGCCAGATTTCTTTCACTTGCGCAGGGGTTAACCGGTTGACCTTGACGCCGATGGTTTCAGCCACGCCCGCATAATACATGAACTCGTCCCACCGGTCTTTGGTGCGGGCGAGACGGATATTGGACACTTTCTTGAACCCGACCGATTGCCCGGTCTCGGCCTCAAGGCTGCCATAGAGATTGACCGAGTATTTGTGCAACTGGCCAACCGAGTAGCTCATGTTGAACAAAGGCAAGAGACCGGCCGCGTGCCAGGTTGAGCCGGAGGTCAGTTCCTTCCGCTCGATCAGGGCCACATCGCTCCACCCCTTTTTGGCGAGATGATAGAGCGTCCCGACACCGACAACGCCTCCGCCGATAACGACGACCCGTGCTGTTGATTTCATGGCGTTCCACTCCTGCTGTTCAAAAAGGGGATGATGTTAATCTAAGTCTACCAAATAGAAGATGCAAAGTCGGGGATCGTAGCCTTTTATGCTACCGGCATTTCGACACCCGATGTTCCGCTCGCGTCACCTGAGGCATTGCAGCCTAAAAATCGGATTAGCTCATGTCTCAAATGAATGAAGCTCATAGCGGTGGCGGGCTTCGGCAAGAAATGACGCGATTAAAGCAGTGCTCGTGTCATGGGGAGGTTAAAACGACGGGAGAGGCTTGTTGACGCAACATGGCGTCCGGTTGGGAGAATGGCAATGAGCGATACGATTCCAGAAGTCCATCACGAACGTCGCGGTCGCGAAGCGCGCCGTTCGGCCCGTGCCACGCGCGGCGGGATTTCCATTCCCTACATCACGCGTAACAGCCCGCTCGTTGAGTTCTTGTCGGAAGAAGCGCTTCAGATCATCGAGCACAATGCCGAAACGCTTTTGGAAGAGATTGGCATCGAATTTCGCGATTATCCGAGCGCGTTGAAACTTTTGAAAGACGCCGGCTGCGATATCCAAGGCGAACGCGTTCGCTTTCCGCGTGGACTAGCCAAAAAGCTGATCGCTACGGTGCCGTCGGAATATACCCAACATGCGCGCAATCCGGCTCGCTCTGTCGAAATCGGTGGCAAGAACACGGTTTTTGCCCCCGTGTATGGCTCGCCCTTCGTTCACGATCTCGATAAAGGCCGCCGTTATGGCACGATCGAGGATTTCCAGAACTTCGTGAAGCTGGCTTATATGAGCCCGAATATGCATCATTCGGGCGGCACCGTATGCGAACCGGTCGATTTGCCGGTCAACAAGCGCCATTTGGAGATGGTTTACGCGCATATGCGCTATTCCGACAAAGCTTATATGGGCTCGGTAACCCATCCGGATCGTGCGCAAGACACCGTCAATATGTCGAAAATCCTGTTTGGTGAGGAGTTTTTAGAAAACAACACGGTTTGCACCTCGCTGATCAACGCCAATTCACCAATGGTGTGGGACAACACGATGTTGGGTGCGGCCGAAGTCTATGCCCGCAACAATCAGGCCTGCATCATCACGCCATTTATCCTCTCGGGCGCGATGAGCCCGGTGACGATTGCGGGAACGCTGACGCAAGTTCTGGCGGAAGTTTGGGCCGGTACCTCTTTTGTGCAGCTGATCCGCCCCGGTGCGCCGGTGATTTTCGGCACATTTGTTTCGACATTGTCCATGCAATCGGGCGCGCCAACCTTCGGAACGCCGGAAGGCTCATTGGCCATTTTCGGCGCGGCCCAGCTCGCCCGCCGCATGAAAATGCCGTTCCGCACCGGCGGTTCGCTCTGTGCTTCCAAGCTTCCGGACGCGCAAGCCGCCTACGAGAGTGCTAATACCTTGATGCCGACCCTGCTCGCGGGTACCAATTTCGTGCTCCACGCGGCAGGCTGGATGGAAGGTGGTTTGGCCTCATCCTATGAAAAGCTCATCATGGATATGGACCAGTTGGGCGCCATGCATGTCCTCGCCAAAGGCATTGATATGTCCGAAAATGGCCAGGCCATGGACGCCTTCCGCGAAGTACCTCCAGGGGGGCATTTCTTGGGCTCGGCGCATACGCAAGCCAATTTCGAAAATGCGTTTTACCGCTCCCCCGTTGCGGATAACAATTCTTTTGAGCAATGGGATGCGGAAGGCCGCAAAGATCACTCACAAAGAGCGAATGCGATTTGGAAGCGGATGCTTTCCGAATATGAGGCACCGACGATCGATCCGGGCGTTGACGAAGCGCTCCGCGATTATATCGAACGCAAGAAAGCCTCGATGCCGGATGCGGCTTATTGAGGAAAATAGCCTGTTGGCAGGTTCATTCCCTCAATTGACGGGTCGCTCAGTTTTCACCTAAAGTCTTTTACCGAGAACGCTGATACAGCTTGACGATTCCGGCTCTGGCAATATCGGCAAACAGGTAACCGAGAACATGGCGAAGGCGGTATCTCCAGGCATTACGCAGGCATTAGGCCAACTCAGGACTGCGGTTGCAGCGCTCGAGAGCGTTGTCGCGCGGCGTTCGCAGGACGATCGTTCGGTCGAGACCTTGAAGAAAGAATTGGCGGTCATGCAGGACGATCGGGCGCAGATTGCGCTTGATCTCGATGCTGCCTTGGCTAAAGCCGCGCGTCTTGATGCCGTTACGGGCGAACTGGGGCGTCGTGTTGATCGCGCCACGGGGTTGGTCCGCGAAGTGCTTGGCGATCTTGGACCGAAGGAGTAGGGCGGTATGGGACAGGTCACCGTTACCGTTGCCGAGAAGATTTACCGCATTGCCTGCAATGACGGGCAAGAAGCGCATCTTATTCGTCTGTCCGTTGAGCTCGATAAAAAAATCAACGAGATGCGGACGGCCTTCGGTGAAATTGGCGATAGCCGGTTAACCGTCATGGCCGCAATCACCTTTATGGACGAGCGCGAAGAAATCAAAGCGCGCCTCGCCGCGATGACGGCCGATTTGGCGTTATTGAAGGAAGATCGCGCGACGATCGAACAATCGGCCAACAAAACAGAGTCCGAAATCGCGCTCGCAATTGTGAATGCGGCGACAAGAATCGAGGAGATCGCGAAGCGGTTGGGCGGCAACGGAGAATAGGCTTCGGTTTCTCTTCCGCTCTCAACTGGTTTGCTTCGCTGACCCTTTATATCGACGAATGGACGTATCACATCCCCTTAGCGCGATCCCGCAGCACATATTTCTGAATTTTACCGGTCGATGTTTTCGGCAAATCCTCAAAAACAATCGTTCTTGGACATTTAAAGGCCGCGAGATGCGTGCGGCACCAAGCGATAAGCTCGTCGGCGGTTACTGTTTTGCCGGGCTTCAACTCGACAAACGCGCAAGGCGTTTCGCCCCATTTTTCGTCTGGCCGCGCGACGACGGCCGCCGCTTGAACCGAGGGGTGCTTGAACAACGCATCCTCCACTTCAATCGAGGAGATGTTCTCGCCACCCGAAATAATAATGTCTTTCGAACGGTCTTTAAGCTGGATATAGCCGTCGGCGTGCCTGACGCCGAGGTCGCCGGAATGGAACCATCCGCCTGCAAACGCCTCGTCCGTTGCCGTTTTGTTTTTAAGATAGCCCTTCATGACAACATTGCCCGCAAACAGGGCTTCGCCCATCGTTTCGCCATCTTTGGGCACAGGCTGCATGGTTTCGGGGTCGATGA
>Ga0114964_10000421_pt1 | contig 32884 bp, 27 predicted proteins | sample C_131016_MF_Meta_FD_92638 | JGI IMG/M metagenome (GOLD analysis project Ga0114964, IMG submission 92638) | Freshwater microbial communities from Lake Croche, Canada to study carbon cycling - C_131016_MF_MetaG | ecosystem: Environmental > Aquatic > Freshwater > Lake | place: Lake Croche, Canada...
ACATATATATCAGTACCATACATATTTAAACCACTAACAGTTGCCTTTGCAGGACCGACAGGCTTATCAGGCTGGAGTGCTGTATCAAAATATCCACACTTTATTATTGGGTTATAAACACTTCTTGGATTAAGACATTTAAAAGAATCTATTGATGTTTTATTTATTGTAACATATCTAAAAGTACCTGTATTTGGACCTCCACTAACTGCACCAGCACGACTATTTTTATAATACGATATAACAGTAAATCCGTACCTTGAATAATTGTATACAGAATAAGAGAATACTCTTTCTTGGTTAGCGTAATTTTGACTAATAAAAACATATACATCATCATCATATAAATCACTTCCACCACTACCTGTACCATCAGTTACAGTTGAATTTACAACAGGAATATATAAACTATATTTACTATTATAACCATAGTAACCTGCCATATACATTATTATCAATATAAAAAATAATAATATTTACGTAATATTTTTATTTAGTTAACTGAAATCTCTAAGAAATCAAATCTATGATTTAGAATCCTGGATTGTAGTCGTTGTCTTGTCCAGAATCCTTTGACTTAATATTGGAAACATTGTTCTGAATCATCAACTTATTAGTACTACAAGCATCATCCGCACTCTCTACTAGTCCAAACATTTGATCAATCACTTCTTGTTCATCTTTTCTCTCATATTCAGCAGCGCGCTCTAACTTACTCATCTCTTCAAGATCTAACAATACTTGGAATGCACCTGTACCAAAGAGACCTTCTTGTCCTACCATCACATTTGCAGAAACGCCACGCATATTATCTAGCTCTGCGTGTCTGGCCGCCTTCAAGAACATTTCTGGAGTCTCCTCAAAGGATGCTTTGGCAATGGGTCCAATGTTATCATTATTGATGCCGTGTCTGAAAATGGAGATCAACTTACTATTGTATGTCATTCTGTCACACAACATACACATATGATGGTAGTTAACATAGGTTCCATCAAACTCAATCACATCTGCAATCTCATTGTAAATAGATTGACGAGCTGCTTCAATGCCCAACACATTGTAAATCTCCAAAATATCATTACTGAAGGTCCTTGTTGGATCAATGTAGTCTAGCGCCAAGACGCCGAGCAAATTTGTGCCTACAGTATCTAGCACCCAAATATCTTGCTTCTTATAGGCACCGTTTTGCTCAAACACATTGTCCTTAATTTTTCGCAAAATGACCTTGCTTATTTTCTTAATACCACGAATGATAACATTATGGAGAAGTTGATCTTGGAAATTCTTAAGCAAGTAGATCTGGTCAGATTGATCCAGAGGATTCACGCTGCTCTTCTTGGATCCTTTGGTACCTGCCTTGATGACATTGTTCATACGAATTCTGAAAACAAGGTTGTCATTATTATAATCCGAGTAAGCGCAAGTGACTTCATCTCCATAACTGTTTTTCAATGTGAAGTTGATGTCATCCATCGTGATGTTTTTCTCCAACATTATTTCGGGATTGAGTTCCATACGCAATAGCCACTTGGATTTTTCATTGGTTTCATCAGCAAGTTCTATTTCTGCACACTCATCCATCATGTTTTCAAACGCTCTGTACTGCTGCATCAATGCTGCGTCTTCATTGATGAGGGTGTTCAAATCATCCGGATCAAAGCAGATTTCAATAGTTTTTACAAGCTCTGCCAACTTTGTGTTCTCCAACATATACATAATGGACTGCGCTTTTTCTCTGTCGGCTTCTTCCTCAGGCTTCAAGTAGACAGTGAGTGAAGGGTTCTTCGGATTCTCTGACAAAGATAAGATCTCCTCAATGCGCGGCACACCACGTGTCACGTTGGATTTGGATGATACTCCCGCAAAATGGAAAGTATCTTTTTGCGTTATGCCGTTGTATATATTAAAGTTCCTTGTCCCTTCAACTGTTAAGTCGTAAGCATAATTTGTAGTATTTGGTATTTCTTCAATATTTTTAACTTTATCAAATAGAACATCTTTATATTTATCTTTCGTTCTAGGTTCAAACACAATAACACCATCAATTTCATTTGGAATTGATAAATAATTCTTATTAATTTGATAATTAAATTTATAGGAGTGTTCTGCAATTATTTTTGTATTTGCAATTTTATAATCTATCTTTGTGTTCAAAATTTGTGCCAATTTTTTTGCTTGGTTGTTGCTTACATTTAGTCTATACATTTGATGAATATTTTCACTCAATGTTCCTCTGCTATTAGACAATTGTTTTGTGTGTTTTTTTATGTAACTATAAATTCCAAGATTATTCAATATTTGTTGAACGTCTATTAATAACTCTTTTGATACTGAAAACATTAGAATGCTCTTGTTATCTGCTTTTACTGATCCATCTCCCCCAATATATGCATCCAAGAATCCCAATAGACATTCTCTGTTAGAGAATATAATTTTGTCAGATACAAACTTATTATGACTTAATTTTCCACAAAATGTTTCCAAAATGCGACACAATACTGTATTATAAATTCTTATGTCTTGGCTAGTCCACCCTTCTTTACATTTATTTTCATTTCTATAAATCTTAGTAGTCAAATTCCATTTTTCACAAAGCTCTTGAATCGGTTTGAAATAAGCAGAATCATTATTTGAAATAGATACTTGAAACTTAGTCATACATCCTTCTGATGCATATGCACCAACTAAATAACCCAAATTATAATCTAGTTGAATTGTCTCTGGAATTTGGTAGTCACACATATTTGTCTGCTTTGTATAAACACATCCAGGCATTAAACTTGTCTTTGTCTTGCATCCATTTCTTAGCTTATCATTGAACTTTGCCACGAAACTATCGCTTCTTGAGTATGGAAGGACAAATGTTTTTCCAGAATGTTTTGTCCACCAATGATATTCATCCATTACAGCCTTTGCCTTATCCACTTCAGAAGTATAAATGTATTCTGTTGGAGGCAATATTTCCTTCAAGTTCAATGATGAAGATTCACTGAAATCTATTTGTTTCAAGCTCACAGGCAAGTAATCTCCCACTTTCAAATCATCTCCACTTACTCCAATTATTTTTCCATTCACTAATTTTAATATACCTTTGGCTTTTGTTACTATTACTTCTCTTTCTTCAGATGTTGTAATTTTAAGCATAGTATTAGTTCCATCTTTATTAACTACTGGATGTCTTGTGACCGCCTCAATTTCCTTCCAAACAACATCACCTTCCTCTGTGCAAGATGGAATTTCATAATATTCACTCATCTCTGCATAAGTGGTGTCTTTGTCTTGGTAGTATTCCAACTTTTTAGGCATCTTAATATGTTTTTCAATAAATTCTCCAATCTGCACTTTTTGAATATGACCCTCTCTATTCCTTACGATAATAGGTGTCTCAAATGTGACTGAGTTGAGTGTATTATGCACAATGATACCATAATCAGTCATAAATGTTTGATTCGCTGGAACAGTGAAATCGTAGACATAATCAGATTGATCTGGAGTATAAATTTCAATCTTCTTTATCTCATCCCATATGACGTGTGAGTTGGCAGCCTGTTTCAAGATCTTCAACTCATCTGCAATGACCTTTGCATTTTCGTGAGACTCAAATATTTTAATATATTTTTGTAAAGTGCGACGTCCAATAGTCTCTTTCTTTGCCCATCGTCCATAATTACGACTTTGACCAGGTAACTTAAGGTCCTTACCACACTTTGCAATAATTTCGCCAAGACCATTGATTTTATCCACTTCGTCTGAAAGATCGTGAGCATCTTCTCTTGATACATAATCCACAAGTCCTTGTAATTCTTCAGGGTGAACAAGGGAGTCAATATGTTCTTTGTAAAGGGCACTATATTTTGGTGAAATAGCCAAATTGTAAATATTAGATCCGCGAGTGAAGTTTGACTTGATTGTTCCGAAAATATCAAAGTAGGCAAGAAGGAGGGAAATATCCTTGATTAACTGCTCCGATCTACTACAAACGCGAATCTGATGATGACCTTCAGAGCACTGGAAATTTCCGTCGCCATCAAAGTATGCTTGGATAAGTCCAGCCTTGAATTCATTTGGAGCTAAGAAGGCAAAGTTGGGAACAACCTTTACGAAGGAACCAGTTCCACAAGTCTCCATTAAGAAATTTGCTAATTTTATGTTAGTAAATATTGTTGTTACTCCCGGACCGTACTCACCAGCTTTTTTATTTAATCTACATTCTTTACCGAATCTTTCCGCAAACTTCTTTGTATTTTCTATAAAATGTGGTGATATGTTTGTAATATTTATAGTTCCATTTGCTTGATTAGTTCCAGTTTTTTTATTTAAATTTCCCTCTGCTAAATAAGCTCCAATAAACCATCCGAATAAATAATCCAATTCATATTCTTTATCATCAATAGTTACAGAACTTTGAACAAAGGCGTTGTCAATATGTTTTGCAACTGGAATTCGCATTCCTTCCTTCAAATCAGCACCTGTAATTGGAACGACAGTCTGATTATCACGAATCAAATGCGAGTGACTCATTGTACTTTCTACTATTCTGCCGCTTTTTGTAGTAACTTTCATCATCTGTCCATTGACTGGATGACGACTTATATGTGAAATTTTATTCCAGTGAGTTTTTTCTTCTCCATCTACACCGATAATGTAATATTCATCTTCTAGCGCATCTAATAATGTCTCAACACTATTTTCGTGACCAGTATTGAAGGTGTATTGTGGAAAGTCTTCAATAATTTTATCACATAGTTCGCCAATTTTTATTGACTGCATTGAAATTTCTTCTGATTTTTTATTAATTTTTATGACCTTTATGAGTTGTCTGCGTGGTCCGCTCATTTGAGTTGTAGGCTCACCAATGCTCTGCGCAGCAATCATACCTACCATCTCACCAGGTGCAACAATAGCGCGTTTGTAATTGAGTGCAATGGTTTCCAACAAAATGGTGAGCGCAGCATTATTGAAGCGTCTGGTAAAGAGGAGATCTCTAGGAGACAAATAGTAGAAATACAGTGTCTTGAATAGTAATGTAGGAGGGGCAGCGCGGATTTTCTCCAAATTATCATAAGCAGTTTCAATCATAGTGAATGCCTCAAGAGGAGTAATATCCACAACAGAACTGGCGTTCAACCCTTGCTGACCTTGAACATTGTTAATAATATGCAGAATTCCTACAGGACAGTTGACTGCGCTTTCATCTTTGCCTTTGAAGACATTCTTGATGATCTTCTCACGCATTTCAAGCATCATATCACTATAGAACTTGCATTTCTTCTGAGCATCTTCTTTTTGTTTTCTCAATCTGGTCATCGTATTTTTTAAGAAGATCTGTGAAAACGCCTTCATCTTGGCTGGCTCATCAGGAACATTGTAGTGAGCATAAATATCTTGAACGCTCATACTCACAATTGGAATATGTTGAGTCTCTACTTTCACAGTGTCAATGCTGTCATCACCATAAGAGAACTCCACAACCTTACCCTTATTGTTTCTCACAGTCATATCATAGTTGACCATTAAGTCTTCAAGCCCCTTGATAAGTCGTCTCTGAATATATCCTGTTGTTGATGTATCGCGAACTTGAAGACCGTTTGCAAGACCAAAGTTGAGGGTGGATGGAATTGTCAGATCATAAACTTTTGGGTGCTCTTCAACTCCAATAATATTTATTTCCGTAATTTGATCCAAAACAACATTGTTGTATGTATCAAAGTTAATATGAGATTTTCCCCAAGAAATTTTTTCTAATTTTTGTTGTTTTGTCTCTTCAATGAGGGATACCTTTCTTGCAAATATTTCACCCCATTGTGCTCTAATAGATAAGCGATAAGTTGGCTTGATATTCTTAGTTCCTAAGTTGTTAGACTTCAATTGCGTTTTAAAGACTTTACCAAAGATTCCTAATCTTGAACATAACATTGAAATGCCTTCAATAAGTCTTTCTGATGCAGAACCAACTTCAACCGAGTTCTTACTAATTGTTCCATCACCAGAGAAGTAGCCGTTCAATATTCCAAGAATAAACTCTTCTTTTGCAATAAATGCATCTGTTGGTACATATTTGTTTGAAGCACCTTTTCCAAGAAATCTTGTCAAGAATTCAGCAAGAACGCCACAGTTTCCAATGATAGATTCTGATTTTCCGCCAACTTTGTTAACTCTTGAGGTTTCTTTCCACTTGATAGAATGAGAATCAAACCAGTTTTTAACAAATGTTTTGATGTTTTCATTCAAATTTGTAATATAGACACAGTTGCCGTGCACATTTCCTTCTGCTAAGAATAGACCAATAAAGATACCATTTGCTTCATTTAGTTTGAATTTATCATTAAATTGAGTATCCTTGCGGAATGCGTGATAAGGATATACAAACCCATCTCTAATATTCTCTAAGTTGGATCTAACCGCAACCCTCTGCAATGATGATTTTTTATTGTAAGGGAGTGTGAAATTTGTACCATTGTTTTCACTCCACCAACCAGTTGGAATTTTAGTGCGACCTTCCATAGTTCCTTGCATCAAATTAAGTGCCTTGTTGAAGTCTGAGCCATAAACATATTCACTTTTAGGCAAATAGTTTGCAACATCAACAGAATGCAATAATATAGGAGGTTGGCAAAGATCCATTGTGACAGGAACACAATCTCCTACTTTGATCTCCGGAGTAGGCGTCTCTTTCAACTTTTGGGTCTCGCTATTCCAAATCAAAAGCGATTTGCTTTCTGTAACAATTACACTGCGGCCACCAGAAGTCTTAATTTCATAAAGTTCGGTTCCAGGATCATGTCTTGTAATAGCAGTGACTTCACCCCAAGTAACCACTCCATTTTCGTCTGTGGTAGGAATAAATACATCACCATTTTCTAAATTCATAAGTTCCATTTGGCGTTCAGTGAAGTGTTGAACTTCTGCTCCTTCAGCGTCCAACTGACCATCAATCCATTTGCCAATTTCAGTATACTTTGCAATTCCTGCTTCAATGATCACGATGGGCGTTTCCCAAGTGACTGATTTTACAGCGGTATCAATAAGACCAATACGCCCACCCATTGCGTGGAAGAACAGCTCTTGAGGAGAAAGACCATTGATATAAGAACTTTCTACGAAACCACGTGCGCTTGGAGAATCATCAAACTTGGTATAGTGGGGCAGTGTTCTGTGATCAAAACCATAAGGAATGCGTTTTCCATCCACATTCTGCTGTCCCAAACAAGAAATCATCTGGGAAATATTCAAATCTGAACCCTTTGAACCAGCATTAACCATCACAACGAAACGGTTGTCTGAATCCAAACTCTTGAGACCGATCTTACCAGCTTCAGAAGATGCTTGATTCAAAATATTATTGACCTTTGTCTCAAACTCCTCTTGATTCGTCTTTCCACTGTTGTTCTCAAACACGCCGAGTTGAGTCTGATCAATCAAGTTCTTGACATCATTTTTCTTCTTGGAAATGGTCTGCACAATTTTTTGGTTTGTCGCATCGTCTGCAATCAAATCACTAATTCCAACACTGTAGCAACTGGACTTCATATACTCAGTGATAATGTTTTGAAGATCGTCCAGCCACTGAGAAGCAGCCATATTTCCGAAGTCATTGCAAATGCGCTGGATGAATCCTTTGGCAGCGTCGTGAATGACACCCTTATCCATCTGACCACGCACATATTGTCCATTTCTGATTTCAAGTACTGAGTTGGCAGTCTTCATATCATCTCCGTCCTTGAACTGCTTGGTCTTGTAGTGCAATGTAATCGGAGGGGTAATTTGTGACAAGATTTCAAAGTTGGTAATCTTCGCCTTATTATCAAGAAGCGCTTCATTTACGCGTTTGAAACGCATCAACAAATTCATAGCATCTCTTGGTGTGAAGTGGATATTCTTTCTAGTGAAACGATAAGAACCAAGAAGGGAGTCCTGATAAATACCGATAATCGGCTTGTTGTTCGCAGGACTAATAATTTGATAAGGAACTGCCGCTAAATTTCTGAGTTCCGAGTCGGATTCCATATCCTGTGGCATATGTAAATTCATTTCATCGCCGTCAAAGTCAGCATTGTAAGGTTTTGTATCAGCGACATTCATTCGGAAGGTATCACCCCTCTTCATAATCTTCGCAATATGGCACATCATACTCATTCTGTGCAATGTAGGCTGTCTGTTAAACAGAATAGGATCTCCATCCATCATATGACGATGAACAGTGTCACCATCTTCCAAGACAATGGACTTTCTATCTACATATCGCAATGTAATAGACACACCATTTTTCTTCTCCAGAATCTTAGCTCCAGGCCATTCATCGGGTCCGTTCTGCACAAGTTTCATCAAGAATGCACGATTCACACGATTTACAATAACAGGCTTGGTAATGTTTTTCGCAATCTTAAGAGGAATTCCGAGCTCCCTAATAGAGATGTTTGGATCAGCAGTAATGACGGAACGAGCACTGAAGTCCACACGTTTCGCCATCAAGTTGCCTCTCATACGACCACCCTTACCATTCAAACGATCTTTGATGGACTTCAATGGACGACCAGAACGCTGAGCAACCGATGCCAAACCAGGAATCTTGTTATCAATCTGAGTCGCAACATAATACTGCAAGACAGTGGTCCAGTCATCAATCACATTTGCGGGAGCATTATTCTGGATTTTCTCTTGTAGTGTCTTGTTGGTCTTGATGATTGTAACCAAGATATGACTCAAATCGTCTTCGGAACGCTGCTGGGCATCATGTTTCACAGAAGGTCTGACAGCAGGAGGAGGAACTGCCATCACCTGACACACCATCCAGTCAGGACGAGACCATACAGGACTGAAACCCATAAAACTGACATCCTCATCGGAAATTCGCTTGAAGATCTTGATTACCATTTCAGGGGTCAACTTGATGACAATATTCTCCTCGCCTTCATTGTCATTCTTCCACTCAGCGAATATAGTGGCCAAACCGTCCTTGCGAATGCGCTTGGGTTGTAAGCAACCACAACCATCTTCAGTGTCTTCACCGCAACGCTTAATGTTACTAGCTAAAGAGAACACATATTTCCATCTGGCATCTGCATCCATCTTCAAGGCCTGCTTGAATTTCTCCTTGCTGATCAAAAGTTTGCTGCACTTGAAACAGACGCAACGCAATACTTTTAAAATGGTGCTTAAGTACTGAATGTAGAACACTGGTCTAGCCAATTCAATGTGTCCAAAATAACCGGGGGTTTGCATATAATCAAGACCATCAGTTGGACAAATGAGACCAGGCTCTCCGACACCCATACGCGGATCAAAAAGCCCTCCGAAAATTGGCTTCCCTCCTGCATAAGTATCTCTTGATGTAATTTCACAGACGGAACCACGACGGATTTCATCTGGAGATAATATACTAAATTGGATCCCAACGATTTTGGAACTCTTTGGTGTTTTCGCTTTAGCTGACATATCTACCTTATATACTTATAATAATATTTAGATTGTTTCTTTTCAATTTTATTTAATAATATAAATACCCCTTTGTTAATGATCTTTAATAAAACCCAAAATAAAAATGTCAATTCAAAAACTTTCAAAAGAATACAACAATGTTGAACCATTGTGCTTACATTTTCGCATTTTTTAAAGAATCTTGGCCACACCATTTTAAATTAAAATAAAATTGATTTTCATTTAAAAATATAGTTGGGTATTATAATTAGACAAGAACAATGCCAAAAGACAGCAAAATGAACAAGAAGGAATTATCTAAATCCAAGAAGCAAGAACAGCTTGCTCAAAAGAAGAAGAAGAATGAAGAGTCAGATAGTGACAGTGAAAGCAGTGATAATAGCGAGGACGAGATGGACGTTCACGAGTATCGCAAGTTGCTGTCCAATATGTTTCCTTCCAAGCATTTGAACAAGAAGGTTAAGAGTGGAGAGAAATTAAAGAAAGAGTTAAAAAAGCTGAGAGAACTAGAAGAGGAAGAGTCTGAAGAAGAGTCTGAAGAAGAAGAAGAGAAGCATATTAGAAAAAAGGCAAATGGTGGAAAGAAGTCAAAGTCCAAGCCATCATCTTCTTCAAAGAAATCAAAGAAGGACAAAAAAGATAAAAAGAAAAACGAGAGTTCCGATGAAGAGGAGGATGACGATGACGACGACGACGAAATGCAAAAAGCGAGTAAGTTCAATATTATATTGACAGTTGGAAATGGAGATGATGATGATGATGAGGAGGATGAATGGTTGGAATATGAAGAAGAAGATGATGACGAAGATACCGAAGATGAAGATGAAAGTGTTAGTACTGACTCTTCATCTGATGAAGATAGTGATGACGATGACGACGATGATGAAGAGTCAGAAGAAGAAGACTCAGAGTCGGAATATGTTCCAAAGAAATCAAAGAAAAAGGCGCAAGAGAAGGCGAAAGCTTCTAAAAAAGAAAAGAAAGAAAAGAAAGAAAAGAAATCAGAAGAAGCATCTAGTACAAAGGATGAGTCTTCAGCTGAAAGCAAGATAAGCGATCAGTTTATCTTAGAAAAAATCAAAGAAATTCAAGGTCAGAACAAGGACAACAAACTTCTTCAAGAGTGCTTAAAAGTCTGCGAGAAAAAAACGAAGGAAGAGAAGAAAAAACAAGATAAAAAAACCAAGAAGCATAAGGACAAGAATGCTCGCATTTTCAAGAAAATTCTCAGAGACAAGAACACCAACAATGATTTCAACTTCTTTGACACTCTTCTTGTTGAGGAACAGAAGAAGATCATCAAAGAGCTGAGAGAGATTAACAAAATATGCCGCATAGAAAAACCATACCGCATTACACTTTTAGAGTCTGAGATTCCGACCATATTCAAGGCCGCTGCAATGAAGAAGATAAATTCCCTTCGCTATATGGAACCTGGTAGTGGAGAGTATTATAAAATCAAGAGTTGGGTGGACACTTTTATGCGGATCCCATTTGGAGAAAACAAGAATCTTCCAGTCAACATTAAAGATGGCGTAGAGGCGTGTCACGAGTTTATGGAAAATGCCAAGAAAACTCTTGATGACGCTGTGTATGGTCTCAACGATGCCAAGATGCAAATTATGCAGATGCTCGGTCAGCTAGTGACAAATCCAGCAGCACTTGGTACTGCGATTGCAATCCAAGGTCCAATGGGTACTGGTAAGACGACACTAGTGAAGGAAGGAATATCCAAGATTTTGAACCGACCCTTTGCGTTCATAGCTCTTGGTGGAGCAACAGACAGCAGTTTCTTAGAAGGTCACTCCTACACTTATGAAGGGAGTACTTGGGGTAAGATTGTCCAGATCATCATTGACAGTAAGTGTATGAATCCGGTGATATACTTTGATGAGCTGGACAAAATCAGTGATACACCAAAGGGTGAAGAGATTGCTGGCATTCTAACACATTTGACGGATACATCCCAGAACTCGCAGTTTCACGATAAATATTTCTCGGAATTAGACTTTGACTTGAGTAAGTGCTTATTCATCTTCAGTTACAATGATGAAAGCAAGGTGAACCCGATCTTGAGGGATCGTATGTACAAGATTACTACCAAAGGATATGATCCTAAGCAGAAGATTGTAATTTCAAATGATTACTTGCTACCGAAGATCAGAGAACAAGTGAAATTTACTGCAGAAGAAATTGTCATACCAGATGCTGTGATCAATTATATTATTGAGAACTATTGCAGCAAAGAAGATGGAGTGCGAAATATGAAGCGTTGTCTTGAGATCATTTACACGAAGTTGAACTTGTACAGACTGATGAGACCAGGGTCCAACTTGTTTGAGAAAGATATGGCACTCAAAGTGGAGTTTCCGTTTAATGTGACGAAGGACATTGTGGATAAGTTGATCAAGTTGGATAAACGCAGTGATGATATGGCACTCAGAGGAATGTACGTCTAAGAGAAATAGCAATAAAAATAGAAATTATAAACCTTGATTAAATTATTACCTTAGGTATAATCATTTAAAAATATTTTTTTATTAATGATTATATGGAAAATCTAGATAAGGTTAAAATTTGCGAGAGCATTATAGAAGAAATCAAAACATTTGATAAATCTTCTACTTGTGAAGTTCTCACACAGGAAATGCATAGATTTGATCTGGGTAATAATAAATATAGTTTTTTACAAAAATTAATCAAAGAAAATGTTGAAAATAGAATGATTTATAGAAAATCATTAGAAGATTTATTAAAAAAGGTTATAAACCTTGATTAAATTATTAGCTTAGATATAATCATTTAAAAATTTTTTTCATTAAATGATTATATGACTTATTATTCAAGTCCTGATAAAATGGATTATTTGACATCTATGAAGGAATCTATTGAAAAACAGATATTATCATTAGAAGAAAGTACACAATTGGTTGCATCCATAAATAAAAAATATAAACAAACTTTTTTATTTCAAGAGGCCCCTGAAGATTATAATGAATTGCATAATCATTTCAAAGAGTTTCATAGTAAACAATTTTTTGAAGGTAGGTTGATTGATTTAAAGAACTTATTGGAACAAATTAATATTGCAATAAATTCAAATTGTGACCATATTTGTGTGGTTGATTATGTTGATATTACTGAAGACAAAATGCAAAAAGTCACTTATTGTGAAAAATGTTGGATTCCACTTTTAGAAAAAGTGGAGCAAAACCTGTGGGCAAATCCACTTTTGGAAAAAGTGGAGCAAAACTTGTGAGCAAATCCACTTTTAGAAAAAGTGGAGCAAAACTTGTGAGATCATTTAGTATTCAGAATAAGGAACGTTATTACCACCGCGATTTGAAATATAATTGTATTGATCCATTGTGATACACGCGCACCCAGTACTAGCAGAATAAGCAGAACCTCCAGCACCGCAGCATTCAGGTTTGAATTCATTTTGATTGAATATTAAAAGTTCACCTTCAGGAAGAGGTACTGGAGTACCTTTTCTGTTCAAAATATTTTTGACAGCTTTATCAGGCGTTTCTCCAGCTTTAAATGTCAAGTTGGGAGTAAACCAAGAACTTGTATCAACTGGCTTATTGTAAGATGTACTGTATGGCGCAGATTGGCCGTTATTAATATTAGCAGGAGTGAATCCTTCTACAGCTGGATTGGACATAACAAGATCATATTGGTGTTGATTAGGCGTCAACTTTTTAGCAACACCAGAAATAACACTGTTGAAGTCAACTCTTGCACAAGAGCAAAGAAGATGGCCCCATAAAACAAGAAGCGCAACAACAATTAAAATAAGAATTTCAACTCTGAAAGTGATTTCCATAATTATACATATTTATTAGATAATAAAATTTCTTATAGTTTGTCTAAAAATAACTCAATAGCAGAATTATAATCATTAAACAAAACACTATTTATATAAAAATTGCCAGAATCTGTTAATAAATGGTACAATTTTTCTTCAGTTTTATCAGGATTTTCACAGAATTTATCTAAAGTTGATTCACTTATTCTGTCCAAACTTTCACTACCTAAAACCAATGATTCTTGGTTTCCTCCTAAATTAAATAATTTTTGCTTCAAATCAGAAGCTTTTACTTCAACTAGACCGTATACACAGTTAGCATTCTTCAAAAGCATTCCTGGTTTAATATTTTGAATACTTACATCATTCCCTACCATCATTTGAATCTTTGTATTTCCACTTACCCCAACATCAAATTCCTTATGAATATTTTTTCGTGAGAGACAAGGATCCCCAATAACAGACGAAAGCTTGAAAACAGTTTCGTCATCATAGATCTCATCCCAATCATTAAAAATCAAATTATTTTCAATGTCTAATGCTTCAATATGAATTTCCTTACTTTCAGTATTCAAACAATAAATATATTGTTCATTATATTTATGAATTTTAATTGCATCAGGATGTTCGCTTATAAATATCCAATTTCCAAAATGCTTGACCTTATGTGTTCCACTAACAGTTAATCCAAACAAGTCATACATAGTTATATCAGCCGCACTCAACAATATTTTTGCAGTGACTTCACCATCTTCTGCCAAAATGTCACCTACTACAATGTCTTTTATTTTCTTAGTGGTTCCATCTTCCATTTTTAATAGTGTATTTCCGTCAAAACAAGAAGGTTTTTTAGGTGGACCAGGCATACCAGGAACTGGAATATGTAATGTATCTGTACAAAATACCAAAATAACTATCAAAAATGATGCAACAATAGCAAAAAGGGCTGTGCCTGGAATAGCTACGAAAAAATTTAAACAAAGCCACATAATAACAACTAAGATCGCCAATGCAATTAATATAATTACAACGATTTGAACAATTGCACCCATAATGGATTTTAATGTCATATATGTCCCTAAAAATGTGTAAACGCTTGTAGCCATTACTGCCTGACTTCTTTGCATTGCATCTTTAATTTTTATAATAATTGGGAAAAAGGTGAACATCACATTGGATGCGCGACCAAATAACTCTTCACTAATAGCCGCAAATTTTTGACGAATACTATCAATTAGATTACGAATGTATTGAAATGCTGCAGCAATTTCTTCAAAAACCACAGTTATAGTATGCATAATATATGTAAGAGGTGCCACGGCAATTCCCGCAATAGATTTTAATACATTTTGAGTGCAATAAGTGAAATTTTCTTGTGTAAAATCAATTGGAGATGTTCCATCAGGTGGATTTACAATTCCTGCAAATGGAATAACTGCTGGGTTACAGCGTTGGTTGACCCAGTCATCTTTAATGGGTTGAATATTAATAATGACTTTTGAATAGGCCCAAACAAGACATACTATTATTGTTGCAGCTATAAATAATAATACTGAACCTCCGTATTGATCAAAATAAGATAACCCTTCATACATTTTATTTATTTTTCTTATACTAGCTATTTTTCCATCTATTGTTGTTTCAAAACTTATATTATCAAGATTAGAGTTAGACATATATAGTAAGTGGATAATATTCAATTATAAAAATACTAAATACTATCCTAATGTTGTCTAGATCTTTCACATAAGTTAAAAATTTATAACTTAAACATATAATCATCCCAATCCCAAAATTCTTTATCTCCTATTTTGATTTTATGGTCGTCCATAACCAAACAACTGAACCATTCACATTTGACATCATATTGTTCAATAGCTCCAGGATAGTATTTCACTTCCACATATTTGCCATTTTTGTTGAGTATCATATGCGAACCAGTAACATAAATAGTATCACCATCTACTCCAGAACCAACAATTTTATAAAGAATCTCTTTGTTATCAAGATTATCTACTTTCATTGTGGCTTTTACCCTACTGCCATTTTCTAAATAATCTCCCAATTTCAAATCTTGCATTAAAACAACTGATCCATTTTTTAATTTTATTTTAGTTTCTGGATGAAAACAACTACCCATTGCTCTAACCATTTGTCCAGGAGGTCCATTCCATCCACTCTTCGTCGTTTTTATAATGCCATCAATAAAATACATAATCACCAATACAATGCCGACGGTCTTTCCTAATATATCCTTCATTTTAATAATAATAAGTTGAAATTGAATAATAATGTTTAAAAACACGCCATAAACCGCTTCAATAATGTTTGTAATAAAGGAGCGAATATTACTCAATATATTTCTTGCATATTGCAATGATTCTGTAAAAGATGCTCCCATTTCGGTTAATGAACTGGCAAGATATGTGAGTGGTTGTAACAAGTAACCCATATAGTCCATTTGCATATTTTGAATACAATATGTAAAATCCGCAGACATATCATCTGATAATGGCATATACACTGGATTACATCTGTATTTTGGCCAATTCTCTTTGATCTCTTTAATTTGCCCATAAATATACATAATTAGTATTTGGGCAACAAATCCTAAGTTTACATAAATAAAATTTAACCAATCTTGTCCCTTCGGCATAACTTATATTATTAATATATAATTCTTATATTATGTATTCTAAATAACTTATTTCTTGGATTTTCTGGATTTCTTAGTCTTCCTAGCTTTCTTGGATTTTTTGGATTTTCTGGATTTTTTTGAGTTATTGGCTTTCTTAGATTTAGATTTTTTGCCACCAGAGTAACAGGAAGCCCAAGGTTGACCCGCTTTAAGAATTGTTGTGCTTCCACCTTTTTGTGATGCTGGTACAGAGACGGATGAAGCCTTTGCATCTAGACTTGCTTGTTCAGTAGCTCTTGCAAAAAGTGCTTGGTTGCCTACTTGTTGATTTACAGCACTTTGATTTCCACCAGCTGTATCACTATAAACAGGTTGAATTGTGTTGACTTCTATCGCTCCTCCTTTTGTATAATATTTTCTGTTTTTGTGTTTTCTTTTACCACCACCTTTTGCAGCTAGTAATAAATCTGATTGAAGTTGACTCTTTGCAAGACCTCCTTGGCGAATTCCTTGAGGAGATGTATCTTGACCAGTAGACTGAGGACGTGAAATACTATAATTGGTTGTTGTAGACATTCTTATATTATAAAAATATATTATTCGTTTTAAAAATAATAAATTACTATCTTAATTACTTATATGGACGATAAAGCAAGGCTTCAACTTCAAAAAATGATTAAGGCGAATGACGTAGAAGATCAAACTGAATTAATACGCGAATTGAAACACAGTCATCAGCTTCAAGACGACATTAATACTCTTCTCTCTTTAAAGGCTAAATACAAGAATGATCAAGACCTCATCAGTCAAAATGCTCCAATGGAATGCAATTTCTTGTTCACCTATTACACCGACATTTACAATAAAATACGCAAAGACGAATTGGACCTGTCCATTTTGAACCGTTTCTTAAATGTCTTAAGACAGATTGAAGATGGTCTTTTAGATCAACACGAGGGGGCCTTTGCGGTAGGAACATTGCTAAAGGAACTCTATGTGGATAGTGCCCTTAAAAAAGCCGGTAAGTTGGATGAACAATACGAAAAAGAGAAGGAGAAAGAGAAAGAACAAAAAGAAGAGAAACGTGGACCTTCAATTGAGATCTCGTGGAAACAGTTCAAAAAAACGAATCTATGAACTCATAAAATCCTTAATAATGCATATTTGCAATAACACTTAAATATATTTTGCTACTACTAAATATATTTAAAATGCAATATTCACTTTTAATTGTAGAGTCACCTGCAAAATGTAAGAAAATAGAAGGTTATCTTGGTTCTGGTTATAAGTGCCTAGCCAGTTTCGGTCATTTGAGAGAATTAAAATCACTCAAAGATATTGATATCCAAAATGAGTTCAATCCGAATTATTCTCTCTGTGAAGAAGATAGTAAGGTCAAAAATGTAAAGGCCCTCCGAATAGCTATTCACAATGCAGAAGAAGTTTTATTGGCAACAGATGATGATCGTGAAGGAGAGGCCATTGCATGGCATATTTGCAAGGTATTTGATTTACCAGTAGAAACCACCAAACGCATTATTTTCCACGAAATCACCGAAAACGCCCTGCAAAGTGCAGTAGCTCATCCAAGAACAATTAACCTCAACTTAGTTCAATCACAACAAGCCCGGCAGATCTTAGACCTAGTCGTAGGATTTCAAATAACTCCTACATTATGGAGTGCAATTTCAAAGAATGCAAAGACTGGATTATCAGCGGGAAGGTGTCAAACGCCGGCACTCCGCATAATTTATGACAATTATTTGGAAATAAAAGACACTCCTGGGAACAAGGTGTATAATACTACAGGTTATTTTACAAATCACTGCTTGCCATTTGAATTGAACAAGCAATTTGAATCAGAAGAACATGTTTCACAATTCTTAAAAGCATCATCTATTTATCAACATATTTATAGTAGGACTCAACCCAAAAAATTATTGAAACCAGCACCACAACCATTGACCACATCAAGGATCCAACAATTGGCGAGCAATGAAATGAAAATGTCGCCAAAAGAGACAATGAAGACCTGTCAAAGTTTATATGAGGCTGGATATATTACCTATATGCGTACAGACAGCTCCAAATATTGTGACGAATTCATCAATTCTGTCAAGGATTTTATAGTAAAAAAATATAACGACGAAAAATTTATTAGCCCTGATATTGGTCTTCTCTCTAATGCCAAGACTGATAATACAAAGAATTTAGAATCAGAGCCAGAGAAAAAGCCAAATTCCAAAAAATCTACAAAAAAACCCACCAAAAAACAGTCTCAAGTTCCACCGCCTCAAGAGGCACACGAGGCAATCAGACCAACGAATATTTGTTTACAAGATATTTCAGAAAAAGCTACTGCAAAAGAAAAGAAACTCTATAAACTGATTTGGCAAAGGACATTAGAAAGCACAATGGCTCCAGCAGAAGTATATCAAATTGTAGCAAATATTTCAACGCCAATTGAAACAACCAAGTATGCTTTCTCCAGTGAACTAATGGACTTTCCAGGATGGAAAATCGTGGATAATAAAAATATCAAAGACTCTGAAAAGGCAGCAAAAGAATATAATTATTTGCAAAGCATAAAAGAAAATATTGTAATTATTTATAAAAAAATCACATCATCTCTTACATTAAAAGATATGAAACATCATTACACAGAGGCAAAACTAGTTCAACTCTTAGAAGAAAAAGGCATTGGACGTCCTTCCACTTTTTCATCATTAGTAGATAAGATCCAAGAACGTGAATATGTTAAAAAAGAAGATGTGTTTGGAAAAGAAATAGAATGTATTGATTTCTCTCTTGAAGAGAGAATTATAAGTAAGTCTGTGACGAAAAAGACCTTCGGAAATGAAAAAGGGAAGCTTGTTATTCAACCCTTGGGGATTCTAGTGATTGAATTTCTCCTCAAGAACTTTTCCAACATTTTTGATTATGAATACACAAAACAAATGGAAGATGAACTAGACTGTATTTCAAAGGGGTCCAAAGTTTGGCATCAATTATGTGGACAATGTTACAATGAGATAGAACAAAATATAAAAGATGCAGGAGATGATTTAAAAAAGAGAGACATTGCCATTGATGCAGAGCATTCTTATATTATAGGTAAAAATGGTCCAGTGATCAAATGCGTCAAAAAAGACGCGCAAGGGAAAAATAAGGTTACCTTCAAACCAGTAAAAAAAGATATTGATATTCAGAAATTGGAAAATGGAGAATACACACTAGATGAAATAATAGATAAATCCAATTTGTTTATTATTTTGGGAGATTATCAAGATGAGCAATTAACAATTCGTAAAGGGAAATACGGATTATATGCTACTTGGGGAACTAAAAGCAAGAATCTCTCTTGTTTTGGAAATAGACCTATGGAAAACATTAGCTTTGAAGATGTAAAGGAAATATTGGATAAAGATGATTTTGTACAATCACAATCTACTTCAGAACCCAGTTCAGGATCAACATCAGAGTCAAGGTCGCAGTCACAGTCAAATATTATTAGACAAGTTAGCAATAATATTAGCGTAAGGAGTGGAAAGTTCGGCGACTATATTTTTTACAAGACACCAAAGATGAGTAAACCAATGTTTTCAAAAATCGGAGGTTTCAAAGGTGATTATAAGAACTGTCATATTGATATTTTGAAAAACTGGATCAAACAAGAATATGGGTTTTCTTAGACGACATTATTTGGTACATATAAATTAAATTTTCTGGCAATCTGAGGATTAAATATGCTAAATTCCAATGTAATAGAAAAATTAAAATCACCAAATTGCACAGGTAGACCATTATGATATCTTAGCTTCATTCTCAGCTTACGAATACGCTCAGCTGGTGGATTATACCATTTATAACTTTCCATAGAATTATCAAACCATTGTGATATTGGTGTCGTTGGAACCGCAATTTTAGCGAAAGCTGCATTTACAATGCCATTTGTACCATTTGTGTGTAATGTATAAGGAGAAATAGAAAATGGAGATGTTTCATCCAGATTGTTCATTCCGTGTATTTCTAGATAAAAATAAGCATCACCCATCAAATTAATTTTTTTAGGAGCTTCCAAATAATATACAGTTGCTCCTGAAAGATCAGGAACTAACCAAAACCCATTATCTCCTGGTTGAACATCTCCATAATAAAAACGCGGAATTCCGCTTAGTCCTGTTAAAAAATTTACTTCTGTACCTGGAGTAGTTAAACTATCACACCTAGTAAATCCGATATAATCTGGTAGACCCCAACTAGAAAAATCAGGCAGAGAGTCACGACTGCATTCAATTGTTTTAACTTCTTTCCCAATATCAATTATTTCACTATTTGTTATAACAAAATCAGAACTTTTATTTCCAAACCATAATTTTTGACCAACATTATTATAAGCTACAACAAATTGATTATAACCACCTTGAGTAATAAATTGTTTCAGTAGTGCATCATGATTCGGGATTTCTGGATGTTCTGAAAAATAATTATAAATATTATTTGAAACAATTGCATTGAATCTATTTGTGAGTTCAGTCGCCATTTGTTCAGGTGTGTAAAACCCTTGTTCAATAACTACCAAATAATTCTTATCTATGTGTTCATATAATGCTGAAAAAATGACTTCCTGTAATGGATCATTAGACATATGATCGGGATCTCCTGGATTGTATGGCTTGGTTATTTTAAAAGTCATAAAAATATTGTTTCTCTCTGGTGCAAATGTATCATAATTTGCAGGAAATGTCCACTGTACCAACCTCACCGCTTCTACATTGCAATAATCTTGAGGTAGCTCAATTTCAAATTCATTAGAGTTTGGGAAACGTAAATAATTTCTATCTTCAGAGTGAATAGATACGTATTTTTTCTCATACATGTAATCTTGGGCATTTGGTATAATTGGGTGATTTTGGGAAACATTCATTCTGCTCATCTTATGAATAATTATAATATTTTTATTATTTTAAGTTATTAAATTTTCAATAACTTAAGATATATTTAATTGTTTGAGTCTTGACTTCTTGGAATCTAAGTACAAATTTCAATGTTTTTATATATTTCTATATTAAATGAGTGAGTCAACAAATGGAAGACAGCCAAATAGAACAGCATATGTTAAATTGTTTTACAATAACATTGGATCAAATTTAACAACTTGGAATAATATTCAATTGAATGGTGCAAATGTCCTTGCTCCTGTAAACAAAAAATCAGATGTTTATGTATACAATAACTTAATTGTAGGTGGATCTATTATCAATCCTTCTGATCTTACTTTAAAGACAAATGTGGAAACAATCTCTCTAAATCTGGCCGATCAATTAATGGAGGCTGTTCCAAAACAATATGTATTTAAGAAGGACATTGAAGAACAACTCCATTATGGATTTATTGCACAAGAATTGGAGGAAATTTGTCCCCAACTGGTTCAAAATATTGAAACTCCTATTGATGGAAAAATCAAATCAGTCAATTATCTTGAAATGATACCACTTTTACTATTAAAAATTAAGGACCTTCAAAACCAAATAGATGGGTTGAGAGAAAACCAAAACCAAAACCAAAATCAAAATCAAACAAAGGCATAATCAACTTGACAATAAAAAATAAAAATAATATAAATACAATGTATGAGTTGTCAAATTGATCCAAATTTACAGTTAGTTTCTGATGTAGTTATTGTTGTTGGCGTCATCCTCTTATCCATTACTATTAGTATTTCAAACACATCTGGTGGAATGTGGGGCCATATTTTTGGTTACTCATTTTTAGCAGCTGGATTTATTTTTAAGGCAGTTTCATTAGGAATGTTATTAGGTAAAAGTATTGGAAGCGCCGACAAACCCAGATTCATTGGTCTTTCAATAATGCCATTTGTTACAGTGTCAGGCATTATAGCCTATATTTTATTCATTTTAACTTTTTATTTCAATAGAATTGTCGGTGGTAAGGTAACTCACAGTTATCGCCTATTTTCTAATATGTTTGTTGCAGTTGTTATTGCACAACTGATGCTTTTTTATAATGGAACAAAAGATGAAAAATTCAAGGGGACTTGTATGATGTCCTCTGCATACGGTATGGTTATTTATCTTCTTGCTCTAATAAACCTCGTTATTGCAATTACAATTCATATTATATTGGCATTCTTTACTACAGATGGATAAATAGACAAAATCTCAAACAACTTTATTAATGGTGAGGAACTGTTAAATAATTACACACAAATAATATAAGTCCTGAAAAACATACAACAATTAATAACCCAATCATTTCCCGTTGACCGCAATTTGAAATATCACAACAACATTCATTTTTTGATCTATATCTGGATCCTGACCCCAAGTTTAAAGCTGCACTTCTTATAGTACCACTTACATTAAGCTTTAATGGCATAACTGTTTGCATTGATAATGGCTCAGCTGTATTTATTACAATTGCAGTTGCAGTTGCAGTTGGCAATGATTCAGCATCAATAGAATTAGACATCTCTTCTTCTTTTATAAGTCCTTGTTCAATATCTGACATTTTATTCTAGATAATAACAAACATTATATTTATATTGTTTGTTATTAAAGTTAATTTCATATTATTGTTTATTAATACATAACACTTTTAATAAAATGACAAATCCAATAAAATATTTTGATGAGAATATTCTTGATAGTCTTATGAAAAAAACCAATCACAATTTTGATTGCACCAATATTATTTTAGAGTATGCAGGTTATAAGTACCGCAATGGAAAATATATGAAACATTTAGAACAAGATGATCCTAGAATTGTTTTATTGAATTCTATGCCAAAAATATGTAGGATACCTTCATCCAACAATAATAAACCTAACTTTCAGGTAGTCATAAACAAGCCAAGACTTACTATACCATATGTTCACGTTATTTCAACTTATATTTATTTTGATACTGTACACTGGCATATGGATTTGGGAACAGTTAAGTATTATGCAGACGGCAATAAAAAAATAAAATACATAGCTGATATACATAAGTATATTTACAGAAAACACACCAAGGAAAATAGGCCAAACAACGCTATTTTTTAAGAAAAGATTAGGTGTCTGAAATTTTCATAAATTTATATGTCAATCCATATTGAGTGTCGTTCTCCCAAATACCGGATATTTTCAACATAAACAAACTATTGTTCATTTTATCACTATTTTCGGAAATAATTTTAATATTGCCATTACGCAGTTGTTCATATATTTTGTACTGAGGCATTTTACCTCTTATGTTTACATTTCTAAGTAGTCCCTCTTCAATAATCTTTACTCTTTCTATTATTTCCCGATGTGTTGCAATATTAAATATACACTTGAATTTGTTATAGTATTTTTCACAGTATACATCATTCAATTGTACCAATAATGTTATACCATTTAATACAAAATTATTTGTAGAGTACATAATACGAATGAAAAATCCTTCATTCATTATGTTATTTTTTATGGGGTCACAGTAATAAACACAACTACTATCATATTGATCAATATTTTTGACAACGTTCATCATTGTAGATGCTTACTTTACTAGAGCATTTTCTTTTTATATATTAAAAATAATATATGAAATATAACAAAATATAACAAAATATAACAAAATATAAGTTATAATCAAATAAAGAAATTATACATTCATATATATTCAAATAATGAAATTTCACGAAACCCATTTTGATGAATACATAAGTGTTAAAAATAATTTACATCCAAAATTGGAAAAGATTTTTGCCAAATTTCCGGCCGATCTCAAAGACCTCAAAAATTTGATTTTTTATGGACCTAGTGGTGTTGGCAAATACACACAAATGTTGAAATCCATCAGCAAATACAGTCCAAGTGAGCTCAAGTATGAGAAGAAGATTAGTATTACTTATAACAAATCACAATATTATTTCAAAATCAGTGACATACATTATGAAATTGATATGTCTCTCTTAGGTTGCAACTCAAAACTGCTTTGGCACGAAATCTATTTGCAACTGATTGATATTATTAGTGCAAAGACTGACAAAAGGGGTATTATTGTATGTAAATATTTTCACGAAATCCACAGTGAATTATTGGAAAACTTTTATAGTTATATGCAGCAAAACAATGCGACTACAGTGGACCTTAAATTTGTTTTACTTAGTGAGGAACTGAGTTTTATACCTGACAATATTTTAAATTGTTGTGAAGTCATTCATATTGCTAGGCCGACCAAAATGGCATATAATAAGTGTTTGCATCCTGGTGCAAATAAGTTGCCTACAAGTTTAGAACACATTACCAATATTAAGAATTTAAACTCATCTATAGATGAACTGATGCATCCATATAAAATAATATGCGATAAAATTTTAGATGTGATGTTACATATTGAAGATCTGAAGTATTTAAAATTTAGGGATATGCTTTATGATATCTTTATTTACAATTTGGATATTAGTGAATGTATTTGGTATATTATTTCGTGTTTAACTGAGCGCGGAAAAATAAAGCAAGAACAAATGTCGGAGTTATTGATTAAGACATTCAACTTTTTTCAGTATTATAACAATAATTATCGTCCCATCTATCATTTAGAAAATTATTTGTTTTATTTGGTGATGGCTATACACGCTTTTGAATAATAAATTAATGAAATATAAAAATTTAAATATTTTAGTATTTTAATGAGTTCATCAGAGAGATCAAGTGACATTTTATTTAGACAGATTAGTTCTGAAAAAAAACCTCAAGGCTATGAAAAAAAACATAAGTCCCCAGTTTGGAGAGATGTTTCTAGTAAAAGTCCTGAAAAAATCCAAGGGGTTGTAAGTATTATAAAACCAAAACCAAAATCAAAACCAAAATCAAAACTAAAACCAATATGGGAATATAAAAAGTTAATAAAAATATTTAACAAAGAAATGCCTTTTTTAAGAGATGGAAAAGGATCAAGAAAATCAAAAACAAATAACGAAGCAGGAAGAAGAGGGAGAAAAACGAGAAAAACCAGAAGACATAAAAATCAAAAAAAATCTAGAACTTATAAAAAATAATATTTGCTTTTATTATGTCTAGCAGAAGGCATAAATCACATAAATCAAGTAAAAATAAATCCAGAAGGTTAGGTAAAAAAGGTGGAGGACTTTACGCAATGCTTGGGCGTTCTGCTATAAGAACTGGATCTTCGTTTGGAAGTTTTGGAGCAAAATTAGTGGTTCCAATTATTTTAAAAAGATTTGAACCACCTCTTACAAAATCACAACGCAAGACTATAGAAAAATATTTTAAAGATTTTGTGAATGTTTCTAATCGTTTTATACAACACAATGTCACAAAAGCAGGAACTAAAAAGGCTATTGAAATAGTTACTCATCCAGAGGTATTCATAAAAAAATATGTTGATGAAGCATCTAAAAATGCACAGGCTATGAAAGCTCAGTTATCTAATCCAGAAGAACGAGCAAAACTATTAGCTATTGCCAAAGCAAAGGCTTCAATTGCAGCAGCATCTGCTAAGGATGCTGCAAGTAAGGTTGCCCAAACTGAACAGTTCAAAAATGTATCAAATGTTGTATCAAATGCTACAAAGAATGTAACTAACAGCGAAGAGTTTAAAGCAGCGTCAGCAGCTGCGTCAAGTGCTGTAAAAAGTGAACAGTTTAAGGCTGCGTCAAGTGCTGCTTCAAAGGCTGCTAGCCGTGTTACTACAGCTGCAACCAATGCTTTAAATAGTGAAAATAAAACAAAACCAGTTGATCCTTCTCAAAATAGTAAAGGTGGATCCAAAACTATAAAACATAGAAACAAAGGTACAAAAAAAAGAACAATTGGAAAATCTGTTAAGCGTAAAAATATATTTGGTTATATTAATAATTATGAGTCCAAAGACCAAAACAATCAAAACTAGATTTAGAAAAAATGGGAAAAAATCTAGATCTAGAAAAACCAAAAGGGTATCTAAGTCAAGAAGGGTTTATGTTTCAAAAAATTGTAAACCCTTTTAAAAAAACATCTAACACATAATACAAATATCTAAAAATATATGACTTAGATATTTGCAAACAATAATCAAATATGGAACTCAAAGAAGCATTAGAAATGCTTGAACTTGATTCAAAATTCAATCAATTAGATTTGGAATACTTAAAGAAGCGTTATCACAAAATGGCGCTCAAATGGCATCCTGATAAAAACGGAAACACTCCAGAGTCAACAGAGAAGTTCAAACAAATTAATGAAGCATATGAAGTATTGAAGAGAGAAATCCATTTATTCTCTCCTGAATCAGATCAAGAAAATCCCAATCCATATGATACAAGCACATATATCAATATTCTCAATCATTTTATTGACAGTATTGTAAAAGGGACTTACAGTGATGTTCTCTCTTCCATTATAAAAGAAATTGTGTCTGGATGCAAAGAAATCTCTTTGAAACTCTTTGAGAAATGTGATAAGGATTCTATCTTAGCCATTTACAATTTCATCATCAAATACAAGGATATAATGCATATTAGTGATTCTATTATCAGTAAGGTGAGAGAAATCATATTGGAAAAATACAAGGACGTGCTTATTATCCTTCTGAATCCAACATTGGATGATCTATTTGATAATAATGTATACAAACTCCAGCATTATGACAATACCTATTTGGTGCCACTTTGGCACGGTACCAGTTATTATGATATTGAACCAACATCGCGAACACAAGGTGAACACCAGGTCGGCGAATTGATTGTGAAGTGCATTCCTGACCTTCCACAAGGAATAGAAATTGATGAAGACAACAATTTATATGTGGAATTCAATATTTCATTTACTTTCTCTCTCTTCAATCAAAAATATATAACCATAAAAATAGGTAAAAAGGCATTTGAACTTCCTTTGGATCTTCTTTCTTTTAAAAAGATTCAAAGCGTCGTTTTAAAAGAACAAGGACTTTCATTAGTAGATGAGTCAAATATCTACAATGTTGATAAAAAGGCACATATTTTTGTAAAACTTGTTTTCACTGAATAAAACTTGTTTTCACCAAATGAAGTAACCCTTATAATTTGGGTAGTAAGCAATCAAATTAACTGCACCAATAGATAAAACTAATATTATTTTACATATTTCTTGGACATATGCAAAATAGAGATCATAAACTTCTTGAGTAACCAATTTATGAACCATTGCAAAATAGAATAACAAAAATGTAAAATCAATAATTAATACATTTGTTATATCCTCATTTTCAAATCTATAAATCACATTGAAGAGAGAAAAAAGTGAACCTGTACTCATTATAACAATATAAGTATTTGCATAAATCTTATTGGGAATAACAGTATAAATATCTAAATAATTTGTTACATCATCTCCTGCTTTGTAACCACCAATGCACATATTCTTACAAAAACAAGAAATTGGACACTCGCCATTTAAAAATGTATAAGTAACCATTATAGTTTGAAAGTAATTGATGTATAAAAGGTCAGAGATAAAGTTTTTTACTAAAAATGGATAGATAGTTAGAATAAAAGAATGAGATATATGAAATAAACCAATTACGCAGACTACTGAATAAACAAGTCCCATATTTTTCTAAATATGATAACAATAATAAAAATAGTTTTAATATTGTTTTTTATTTTAAGTATTTCATTTGTTAAATTATTTGTTAAATGCTCAATCCACAAAATGCTCAATCCACAAAATGCTCATACCGAGAATTGAACTCGGGACATCAGGCTCATAAGACCTGCGCTCTAACCAACTGAGCTATACGAGCAAAAAAATTTATATTTTTGTTTGTTTTATTTTATTTTTTGTTTTGTTTTGTAATATTATTTATCTTATTTTTCCACTAACTATTTATTTAAATTTTCTTCTTAACAACTTTTTTCACAACTTTCTTGGGCTCCTCATCAATAACTGGGGCAGGGGCAGGAGCAGGAGCAGGAGGTACAACAAGAGCTTCCTCTTCAACAACTACAGCTTGACTTGACTCACCCTCATCATCCGAATCAGCAACCTCAGTGACATCATAATCATCAACTCCGGCAGCAGGAGGAGCAGGTGCTGACTGAAGCTTAGCTTTATCGGTTTCCTTCAACTTGATCAAACATTTTCCACTCAGTGTCTCGCGAGGCTTCTGAACAATCGCCTGTACAAGTTTCCAGGTCATTCCGAACTTACCGTTTGCAAACCAAATGCCACCGCACTGGACAACTGCATAAAGCTGCACACCCTTGCGAAGGAAATCCAATGGAGTAAGAGCTGGTCTTGCTGAATCAGGAAATAGCTTGTTCTCATCAACATCATAGACCTCGCTCTTCCAAACATTCTCCCAAGTTGGAAGCTTAATTCTAAGAGTTGGTGCCTTCGTTAGATCAGGTTCACCATTCGCCTTGTTCTTTGGATACTTGAGCATCGGCGTCCACAGCGCATCAACTACCTCAGAGTTCTTGTGCACCTTTCCGAACCAATCCTTGGAATTGGTAAGTGCATCTGCCTTGATCTTATTCTCTAGCGCAATCATATTCTTCAGGAAGGCATCAGTATCATCATTCTTGTACTCATCTGAAGGAAACTGTAACGACATCTCAAACTTTCCATTGCCCTTACCGGTCTTCTCATCCACAAAATCAGACGCTCCCCAAGTAAGCATAAGAGGTGATGATAAACTGAGCCAGGTCTTAGTATCCTTTCTCAAAACATTAACGCTCTTTCCACCTTGAGCATTCACCTTTGGCTGGGAATATGCAATATTCTCAACATTCAATTCAGTTCCGTTTACGATCGTGTCTGCCATCTTTTGTAATAGTGTACTGTATACTATTAGGAAATCTCTAAATCAATTTTTTTTAGAATTAGAAATCCTAATGTCTCCATTTATGTACTTAAAGTAGAAAACTTGGAAAAGAATTTGTGACTGTACAGAGGCCAATAAAAATTTTTTTATTTTAAAAATGAAAAGGTAAAAAAGGTTAAAAAGAATTTTGTAGTATATATATATATGATGAACCTGAACACAATGTTGAATGAAAATTGTAATAAAATGCTGCAAACAAGCCTGAATCAAAAATTACCAAAGTCTAAGAAAGACCAAGCCGAAGACTTTATGAATACACTTCATCAAAAATGTGAACAATTAATGTCACCTCTAAAGAAGGTGCAAAAGATTAGCGATGAAAATATTGTGATTCCAACAATGGATACTTACAACATTCTTGTGGATCATAATTACAATGCCACACAACTAAAAGCATTTGCAAAACATTTCAAATTGAAAACGACTGGAAACAAACAGCAACTTTTCATAAGAATTTTTTGTTTTTTGAAGTTGTCCAAAGACGCCATTAAAATCCAGAAAGTAGGTAGGGGTTATTTACAAAAAAAATACAATAGGCTGCGTGGCCCTGCATTTATGAAACGTAAAATTTGTACTAACGATAGCGACTTTTTGACGGGCGATCTAATCAAAGATATTCCATATCAACAATTCATCAGCTTCAGCGATGTAGATAGTTTTGTCTATGGTTTTGATATGATTTCTCTCTACAACTTGATTTCAAAATCAGCCCCATCAATACCAAAGAATCCATACAACCGTAATGAAATCCCTCCTTTTGTTCTAATGAATATTAAATCATTGATCAGACTAAGCAAAATTCTTAGAATCCATTTAGATCTTGTAATACAAGACGATACACTTGACCTATCAGATGAGAAAACAATTGAGCTAAGAGCATTATCACTTTTTCAGAATATTGATTCTTTAGGAAATTATAGCAGTCCAGTTTGGTTTCTCTCTTTGAACAGACAACAAACTATTAGAATGTTGAGAGAGTTGCTTGATATTTGGGATTACAGAGCTCAAATTACAAATGATACAAAGCGTGCAATTTGTCCACCAAACGGACTTTTAAGCACAACCCACAGTTTACACACCATATTCAATGAACAAAATATATGGAAGCTCCGTAAACATATGTTGGACATAATGGAACGTTTAGTAAATAGCGGAGTAGACCAAGATAGTAAAACTTTAGGAGCTTATTACGTACTAGGTTCTCTTACAATTGTGAATCAAAATGCTGCTACAGCGCTCCCTTGGCTTTTTCAAAGCTTCTCCCCCATTAATTGAAAGGATCTATTATTATTTACACGTATTATGATGGCATTGTTTTAGGAATATATATTATTTGCGTTAAATCACTTAAAAAGTAGTCATAGTAGTATAGTATAAGATGGCAAGAACTACCACCAAAGCTACCAAGACTTCCGAGTCCGCTCCCGCTGTTGCGACCCCCGCTCCCGTTGTATCCAAGAAGGCTGCTCCTGCTCCTAAGAAGGAGGCTGCTGCCCCTAAGAAGGAGGCTTCCAAGAAGGCCGCTCCTGTTGTCCCTGCAATTGTCCCAGCTGTTGTTGAGGAGAACGTTGTTGTCACCGATGAGACTGATGCCCAGCTCGCTGCCCAGTCTGAGGAGTTCCTTGCCAAGCTCCAACAGCTTGGTTCCCTCATCAACACCCTAAAGTCTGAGTACCGCACTCTTGAGAAGAAGTGGTCTCGTCAGCTCAAGACCGCCCAGAAGCAGTCCTCCAAGCGTAAGCGCAAGGCCGGTAACCGTGCTCCTTCTGGATTCGTCAAGCCTACTCGTATCAGCGATGAGCTTGCTGTCTTCCTCGGAAAGGAGAAAGGTTCTGAAATGGCTCGCACTCACGTGACCAAGGAGATCAACACCTACATCCGCTCTAACAACCTCCAGGATAAGGACAATGGTCGCAAGATCAACCCTGATGCCAAGCTTATTGCCCTCCTTAAGCTTAAGAAGGAGGATGAGCTCACCTACTTCAACCTCCAGAGATTTATGAGCCCTCACTTCGCCAAGACTGTCAAGGCCGAGGTCTCCGCTTAAAAATCTGTAGTTGTTACCATATTTCATAATAAAACCAAATAAAAATCCATAAAATATAAAACCAAAATAAAAATATGTGCAAAATAATGCATATTTTTATTTAACCGAATTTTAATACTTATTTATAATATTAGTTTTCAAATGCAATCTTATCAAACATAGGGGAATCTTGATCATATTTTTTAAAACTACAAGTCAAGTCTTTCAGTTTCAAATGTGGTTGCATTTTTAAAAAATATTGAACAGTTATATTTTCTTCTTCAAGCGTCATTTGATAATCAGGATTCAAAATATAATTCATTGCAAGATCGGCATCTATTTTCTGCGTTTTCAATATTTTAAAAAAACATAAGAGATAAATATTTTGTTTCAATTCTTTCATAGAATATTGTTGTGCATCTAAATCCAAAACAGAGGACATATTTTATATATTGAAAAAATAAATATTTATATTACTTATTATGTTATTGTTAATCCTAAAAGATGAAACCTTCTTCCATTAGAAGATGTTTCATTGCTTGCATATCCAGAGGACCATTCATAATTTTAATGTTGTCAAAAACTTCTATTTGACAATGTCTCTCTGAAGTCAAGTCAAAGATATCATAAATGTTCAACAATATTGAATAGTTCTCAATATAATTTGTATTGACAAATAACCATTCATAGTAGTTTGGCACAGAATCAGAATCTTTCTCTTTCTCTTTTGATTTTTCTTTTTCTTCCTTTTTTAACACCTTCTTGTATTTCTTAAACATCTTCAAACTATTCATCAAATTGCATTTACCACTATTCTCCAAATTCTCACTGTAATCCGTGCCGGATATTATACAAATTTGTCTAAACTCCTCTTGGCTTAGTCCGAGTTCTTCCAATATCAATTTCATACTATAAACAACAACACTATGATTCAGTAAACTTAAATAACGCAATACTCGGTTACAACCATAAACAAACATATCCATATCTTCACTCAATGTTGCCCATACCTTCTTCTTTATCACCAATGATGCGCATAATTCGTCCGCTTCACCCGGCGCATCATAATAAGTCATACCAAATGAACGGATCAAGGTTTTCACATTATTGATTTGTTCTTTTTTAATATAGATAAATTGTTTCTTCAACAAATCCATAGAAGCCAATAGATCCTGTTTTTCAGATTCATCCATTTTATCTTTACTGACTTCCAATGCATTTTTCAAAATATTGTATTCTTTCTCTGCACTCTGTTTGTCTTCGCGGCGTTTTGCAAGGAGTGCCTTTTTTTCAGCTGGACATTTTCCATCAAATACAAATATCGGAATAATGTTGTGTTGCCTGAATAATGCTAACAAGCTATACATATTCTCAATAAGTGAACCGTCTCCAGCATATTTATACAAATAAATGCTAATATCCACTGCAATTTTTTTGCCATTTAGCTCACAAAGTTGAATGCGTTTAACTGCTTCTTCTGAGCAATTTGCTCTTATAAATCTATTCAGGTCTTTAATCCCCATTTTGTTTAGTATTGTACCTCTTTTAAAAACGCTAAGAATCCTTTCAATTTTTATTTTTATGAAAAGTTGTCAGGACAAATAACAAAAAGATAATATATATTATAATGTCAACATCCCCAATAAAAAAAATAACTTTGCCTAATGGACTTGAAATAATTTATGAAAAACCGGAAAACTCTATACCAGTAACATCAATTCAGTTGTTTTGTAATATTGGGAATATTCATTTCCCTAGAAGACTGAGTGGAGTGAGCACTTGAATTGGAAAATATTGACAACCAGGCCAGATACAATGGCGCTTATTTCTTGTTAATAGGTGATCCAAAACATTTTGTACCTTATGCACAACTATATGATAAATGTTATGCACACATTACAAGAGCACAAATCAATGCTTGTATAAGAAAATATTTTTGTTTAGAGCGATTATGTCTTTCTGTAGTAGGCAGCCAAGTTCCATCTTTGGCTCTTTTGGAGAGAGAATGTGAGAAGCTTCAAAATAAAATGTGCAAATAATCAAATGAAAACAATTTTATAAAAAATTGAAATCCTTTTTCTCTCTTCAACTTACTTTACAAACTCCAATAAATCAA
>Ga0114964_10000422_pt1 | contig 32859 bp, 31 predicted proteins | sample C_131016_MF_Meta_FD_92638 | JGI IMG/M metagenome (GOLD analysis project Ga0114964, IMG submission 92638) | Freshwater microbial communities from Lake Croche, Canada to study carbon cycling - C_131016_MF_MetaG | ecosystem: Environmental > Aquatic > Freshwater > Lake | place: Lake Croche, Canada...
ACGCGCTCGGGTTCTCCGACAAAGCCCAGGTCAACGACGGTTTCGATATGGCTTGACGGATCGACCATCGAGCGGGTCATCTTGCGGGCCGTGACCATATTGCCGTCCTTGCCGCACAGGCCGATGGCGCGGCCGCCTTCATTGTTGATGAAGCCGACAATCTGCTTGTTGATCAAGCCGGCCAGCACCATTTCGACCACTTCCAGCGTGTCACGGTCGGTGATGCGAAGGCCTGCCGCAAATTCGCTCTTGATGCCGAGCCGCTTGAGCATCGCCCCGATCTGCGGGCCGCCGCCATGCACGACCACCGGATTGACGCCGGATTGCTCCAGCAGCACCATGTCGCGGGCAAATTGGCGTGCCATCTGCTCGTCGCCCATGGCATGGCCGCCATATTTCACGACAATGGTGGCCTCGTCATAGCGCAGCATATGCGGCAGAGCTTGCATCAATACATCGGCGCGAAGATGCGGTTCTGAAATCTCGGACATTGTCGGCTCCAGTCAAAATCGGACAGCAGATCGGTGGCTTTTGTATAAGGTTTTCGGGGGCGCGGGAAGGGCCGTTTTGGCCGTTCAGTGCGCCAGGACGATCTGGCGCAGGGGATTGGCCGGGTCGAGCATCAATTTCACCGCTATCGCCAGACACATGACCACCAGCATCGGCTTGATCAGCTTCACGCCGTGGCGGATGGCCAGACGCGAGCCGACCTGCGCACCGGCAAAGGCAGCCGCGCCCATCACCAGCCCCACGGTCCAGACCACGAGGCCTTGCGAGATGAAAAAGCCGAGCGAAGCCAGATTGGAGGCAAAATTGAGGGCTTTGGTTTGGGCCGCCGCCCGCAAGACGCCGAAGCCGAGCAAAGCCACGCCGCCCAACAGATAGAACGACCCCGCGCCGGGGCCGAAAAATCCGTCATAAAAGGCCACGGGCCAGACCAGTACAACCCCGAACACCGCCGGACGCATCCGCTGGTGGGCGTCCTCGTCCTTCAAGGCAGGCGAGAAGGCAAAATACACCGCCACACCCAGCAGCAGCAGCGGAACCAGCGCTTTGAGCACGTGGTCGGGCAGGCTTTTGACAGCAAAAGCCCCGGCCATGCCGGCCATGCCCGCCCCGGCCATCATCCAGCCCAGCCGTTTCCAGTCGATCATCCGTGCCCGCGCATAGGCGGCCATCGATGATCCCGTGCCGAACACGCCCTGCAGCTTGTTGGTTGCCACTGCCGAGACCGGATCAAGTCCGGCCAGCAGCAAAGCGGGCATGGTGATCATGCCGCCGCCACCCGCAATGGCATCGACAAAGCCCGAGGCAAACGCGGCAAGGCCGAGCAGGGCCAGAACATCCCATCCCGCATCGAACGGCATGGTCAGCGGTTCTTGAATTGCGGTGGGCGCTTGTCAACAAAGGCAGCCATGCCCTCTTTCTGGTCCTGTGTGGCAAACATGCTGTGGAATACGCGGCGTTCGAACCTGATGCCTTCAGCCATCGAGGTCTCGTAGGCGCGGTTGACACTTTCCTTGGTCATCATGGCAATCGGCAGGGACATCGAGGCAACGGTCTGGGCGGTTTTCATCGCGTCGGCCAGCAGATCGTCAACAGGCACAACGCGCGAGACCAGACCGGAACGTTCGGCCTCCTGCGCATCCATCATGCGTCCGGTCAGACACATCTCCATGGCTTTCGACTTGCCGACAAAGCGGGTGAGACGCTGGGTGCCGCCCGATCCCGGCATCACGCCGATCTTGATTTCCGGTTGGCCGAATTTGGCATTGTCGGCCGCAATGATGAAATCGCACATCATGGCCAGTTCGCAACCGCCACCCAATGCAAAACCCGCGACAGCCGCGATCATCGGCTTGCGGCGCGACCCGATCCGGTCCCACGGTGCCAGAAAATCATCGAGATAAGTGTCGGGATAAATGTGCTTGTCCATTTCCTTGATATCGGCGCCTGCCGCAAAGGCTTTGGAGGATCCGGTGATGATGATGCAGCCGATCCCTGGGTCCTTGTCGAAACCGTCGAGCGCCTGGTTGATGTCCTTGATAATCTGGACATTGAGGGCGTTGAGCGCCTGCGGACGGTTGAGGGTGATAACAGCCACCCGCCCTTCGACAGCGGTCAGGATGGTCTCATAGGTGGCGGCGTTGTGGGCGGCATCACTCATCGGTTTCTCCCTTGTAACAGATGGTATTCTTGACTGTTTGGCTAGACTATCAGTCCTGCCCGATCAACCATAGTCCGACCATCGGCGCAGATCCTGGCTTTGAACGTGATCAGGTCTGGCAGGCGGAACAGAAAAAGCTCGACCGGCCTGCCTGCACCTGCCGCTCGATCGTGCCTTTGCATCCCGTTGTCGGACAGTTCTGGCCCGTTTGGTCGTAGACGCGGAAGGCATGCTGGAAATAGCCCAGCGAGCCGTCGGTCTTTGCATAGTCCTTCAGGGACGAACCACCTGCGGCGACCGCCTCCTGCAAGACGGCACGGATGCTGGCGGTGAGTTGTTCGCATTGTTGCAGATCGAGCGTGCCCGCAGGCCGGAACGGCGACAATCCGGCCCTGTGCAGGGCCTCGCACACATAGATATTGCCCAGACCTGCAATTTTCTTCTGGTCGAGCAGTGAGGATTTCAGGGGAGCCGCACTTCCCGACAGGGCCTCTGCCAGCGTTCTGGCATCGAACGAATTGCCCAGCGGTTCCGGTCCGAGGTCAGCCAATAACGGGTGGCTCGCCAATTCCCCCTTGCCGATCATCAGCATGAAGCCGAAACGGCGCGGATCGTTGTAGATCACATGGTGGTGGTTGGAGAGATGGAACACCACATGGTCGTGCTTGGCATAATGGGCCTGGCGGTGGTGGAAATCGCCGATTGCCGCCGTGTCCTGTGCGTCCGGCGGATGGATCGTCATGCGGCCGCTCATGCCGAGATGGATCATCAGCACCTCGCCGCTGTCGAGCGAGACAAGCAGGTATTTGGCGCGGCGGTCGAGCGCGGTAATGGTCCGCCCCTGGAGGCGGGCGACAAAATCGGGAGGAAAATCGAACCGCAAATTGGCGCGGCGCTGTTCGACATGCACCAGCGTCGCTCCCGCCATCACGGGTTCAAGGCCGCGTCGAACCGTCTCAACCTCCGGCAATTCAGGCATTTCATGTCTCGAGCGGCTGGTTTATGGATGGGCGGGATGGCAGAGGGCTCTAAAAGCATGGCTTTCGGTGGCAAAGGCATAGCACTTTGCGCAATCTGACGCTATGGTTCGAATAGGACCATGCTTTCAATCTGGAACAGGACAGTTGCCGTGACGCAGGGCAAGCCACAATTATCGGATGGTGCTTCGTTCGGAGCAGGGGATGAAACCCATTTCGGCTTCACCACCGTGCGGCTCGACGACAAGCAGGGGCTTGTCGATGACGTGTTCCACAAGGTGGCCCGCCGCTATGACATCATGAATGACGTGATGTCGGCGGGGCTGCACCGGGTCTGGAAAAACGCATTGGTGACGGCCCTGCGGCCCTCCCGTGTCAGACCGCTGAAACTGCTGGATGTCGCCGGAGGCACCGGCGACATCGCATTCCGTGTGCTGGATGCCGCCGCCAGCGGCAGCACCGCGACCGTCTGCGACATCAACCGCGAGATGCTGGCTGTCGGGCGCGAGCGGGTACCAAAGGCCCTGTCTCGCCAGATCGACTTCGTGCAGGGCAATGCCGAAAGCCTGCCTTTCCCCGATGCCCATTACGATGCCTATACGATCGCATTCGGTATCCGCAACGTGCCGCGTATCGATCTGGCACTGGCGGAGGCCTATCGGGTTTTACGGCGCGGCGGCCGTTTGCTGGTGCTGGAATTCTCGCAGGTCGATATTCCGGGTTTCGATGCGATCTATGACCGCTATTCCTTCCATGTGGTCCCGGTGATGGGCAAGCTGATTGCCGGTGATGCCGAGCCCTATCGCTATCTGGTGGAATCGATCCGCAAATTTCCGACACCCGACGGGTTTGCCGAAAAAATGCTGGCCGCCGGTTTCGAGCGCGTCACCCATCAGCCGATGACCGGCGGTATCGTGCGCCTGCATTCGGGCTGGAAATTGTAACTGGCGAGCCTTGATGTGTCTTTTGCCCTGATCCCCATTCTGCGTCTGGTCCGTGTCGGTTATGTGCTGGCGCGCGAGGGTGCGCTGGCACTGGTGCCGGTCGATGAAGCCCCGCGGCTGGTGCGTCTGGCTGTCCGTTTGGGCCGGTTGATCGAGCGGCGCAATCTGGGCGGCGGGGCCGAGCGTCTGGCGGTCGCACTGACCCGTCTCGGCCCGAGCTATGTCAAGATCGGCCAGTTTCTGGCCACCCGCCCCGATGTGGTCGGTATCCGCGTGGCGCGCGATCTCGAAAGCCTGCAGGACCGCCTGCCGGCTTTTCCCAGAGCCGTGGCGGTGTCGGTGGTCGAAAATGCGTTCGGCAAACCGCTGGACAGTATTTTTCGCAGTTTCAGCGAGCCGGTCGCCGCCGCTTCGATTGCCCAGGTCCATTGTGCCGAAACGCTCGATGGCCGCAAAGTGGCTGTCAAAGTATTGCGTCCGGGGGTCCGTACCCGTTTCCAGGGTGATCTGGCCGCGATGGCCTATGCGGCGCAGCAGGCCGAATTGATGTCTGTCGAAGCGCGGCGGTTGCGCTTTTGCGAGGTGGTCGAGACGCTGGCCCGTTCGGTCACCATGGAAATGGACTTGCGGCTCGAGGCGGCGGCCCTGTCGGAAATGGCCGAAAACATTGCCGATGATCCCGAATTCCGCGTGCCCGAAGTCGATTGGGATGGCACCGCCCGCGACGTGCTGACGATGGAATGGATCGACGGGATACCGCTCAATGATCTCGATGCGATTGCGGCGGCCGGCCATGACCGCATCAGGCTCGGGCAGGTCGTGATCCAGTCCTTCCTGCGCCATGCGCTGCGGGACGGTTTTTTTCATGCCGATATGCATCCGGGCAATTTGTTCGTGGATGCGCAAAGCCGCCTCTGCGCGGTCGATTTCGGAATTATGGGCCGGATGGGTCTGAAGGAGCGGCGTTTTCTCGCGGAAATTCTGCTGGGCTTCATCACACGCGACTATCGCCGGGTGGCCGAGGTCCATTTCGAGGCGGGCTATGTGCCGGCCCGCCACAGCGTCGAGGAGTTCGCCCAGGCGATCCGAGCGATCGGCGAGCCGATCCACAACCGCCGGGCCGATGAAATCTCGATGGCCAAGCTGTTGACCTTGTTGTTCGAAATCACCGGCCTGTTCGATATGGCAACGCGCACCGAACTGGTGATGCTCCAAAAAACCATGGTGGTGGTGGAAGGGGTCGGCCGTTCGCTCGATCCCTCGCTCGATATGTGGTCGACCGCCGAACCGGTGGTGCGGGACTGGATTACCCGCAATCTTGGCGTGTTGGGTCGGGCCGAACAGGCCGGCCGCGGAGCCCTGTCGCTGGCGTCAGCGGTGGCGACCCTGCCCGGACTGATCCAGCGCGCCGATGTGCTGACCGAGCAACTGGCCCAACAGATGGGGCGCGGTGTGACATTGGACGAGGCCAGTATCAGGGCCATCGGCCGCGCGGAAGCGCAAGGGGCCTTCAAGGGGCATCTGGCTCTGTGGGTCATTGCCGCTTTGCTGGCCTATGGGCTGTTCGGGTTGTGACGGGGATCATGTCGGAGACGGCTATGCTGCAGGGTAAGCGGGTTTTACTGGTGATAGGCGGCGGTATCGCAGCTTATAAAAGCCTCGAACTGATCCGGCTGATCAAAAAGCAGGGCGGCGCGGTGCGGGTCATCCTGACCAGAGCCGGCAGCGAATTTGTCACGCCGCTATCGCTTGCCAGCCTGTCGGGCGACAAGGTCTACGAGGATCTGTTCTCGCTCACCGATGAAACCGCGATGGGGCATATCGAATTATCGCGTTCGGCCGATCTGGTGGTGGTGGTTCCCGCCACGGCCGATCTGATGGCCAAGGCCGCCAATGGTCTGGCCAATGATCTGGCCTCGACCACATTGCTGGCCACCGACAAACCCGTGCTGATGGCGCCGGCCATGAATGTGCGGATGTGGCAGCATCCGGCCACCCGCCGCAACCATCGCCGTCTGATCGAGGACGGTGTCGGTTTTGTCGGTCCCGATGACGGCGCGATGGCCTGCGGCGAATTCGGGCCGGGCCGGATGGCCGAGCCCGAAGCCATTCTCGCTGCCATTGTCCGGCACCTGCTGCCGGCCGACCGGCCTTTGGCAGGCCGACATGTCCTGATCACCTCTGGCCCGACCCATGAGCCGCTCGATCCGGTGCGCTATATCGCCAACCGCTCTTCGGGCAAGCAGGGCCATGCTATTGCCCGCGCCGCCGCTTTGGCGGGCGCACGCGTGACGCTGGTCAGCGGTCCGGTATCCGTCCCCGATCCGCAAGGGGTGGACGTGGTGCATGTGGAGACCGCCCGCCAGATGCTCGAAGCCGTCGAACAGGCCTTGCCTGCCGATGTCGCGATCTTTTGTGCGGCGGTGGCGGATTGGCGGGTGGCCAATGCCGGACAGGAAAAAATCAAAAAGACCGTGGACGGCATCCCGCAACTCGCCTTGGTTGAAAATCCCGATATTCTGGCCAGCATTTCGCAGAAGACAACCGGCAGGCCCGCTTTGGTGATCGGTTTTGCCGCAGAGACCGAAACCGTGATCGATCATGCCAAAGCCAAGCTGGCGCGCAAGGGCTGTGACTGGATCGTGGCCAATGATGTCAGTCCTGCCACCGGAATTATGGGCGGTGATTTCAACAGTGTGCATCTGGTGCGCGGCTCCGGTGTCGAGGACTGGCCGCGGATGGATAAAGACGCCGTGGCGCGTGCGCTGGTGGCCGAAATTGCCAAAACGCTGGGCAGGGACGGGTGGTTATGAGCCTCACACTGAGCATCAAACGTCTGCCCCATGCCGCGGATCTGCCGATCCCGCGTTATGAAACCGCGGGTGCGGCAGGGCTGGATCTGCAAGCGGCAGTCGCTGCGGACGCGCCGTTGACCCTCAAACCCGGAGCGCGTGCGCTGGTGCCCACGGGTCTGACGATGGCTCTGCCCGTCGGGTTCGAGGCGCAGGTGCGTCCGCGCTCGGGGCTGGCTCTGAAACAGGGTGTGACGCTGGTCAATACGCCCGGCACGATCGACAGCGACTATCGCGGTGAAATCGGGGTAATCCTGATCAATCATGGGCAGGAGGATGTCGTGGTGGCTCGCGGCATGCGGATCGCCCAATTGGTGATCGCGCCGGTGGTGCAGGCCCTGTTGGTCGAGGTTGATGCGCTGGATCCGTCCGATCGCGGGGCAGGTGGTTTCGGTTCGACCGGTGTGTGAATACGGAAATGGATGAGATGGTTATTCTTTCGCGTCGTTCTATGCTTGCCATTGTTGCCACTGTCGATGTGGCCCTGTTTTCGCGTCCCGATCCGGTTTCGACCAAACAGATGGCCGCGCGCCACCATCTGCCGCCACGCCATCTGGAATCATTGTTGCAAACCCTTGTGCGGGCCGGAATTCTGAAAGGGATGCGGGGTCCGCGTGGCGGTTACAGCCTGGCCCGCGAGCGCCGGAGGATCAGTGCTGGCGATATCGTGCGCGCCAGTCTCGGTCATGCGGCGGATGACGGGGAGAGCCGTTTGGCGGACTCGGCTCTGGTCAACAAGGTTGTCGAACCGATGATCAGTCTGGCTAGCGAGGCCTTCTTGCAAGCCCTTGACCAGATGAGTGTCGAGGATCTGTGCAACAGGGCCGGGCAGGAGGGTCTCGAAGGCGGTTATGCCTTGAATACAGATTTCACAATTTAATTTTGTATTATATTTTAATATTGCAAAAATTTTTGTAAATTAATAGCATGCGGACAGTCCAACCTTTTGAGGTCCGCTTGCGGCCATACAGGAGTGTCCCATGTCTGATCACGCAGCCTCCCGCAAACCCGGCCGTGGCCGGATCTATGGTTCCATCACCGAGACGATTGGCGATACCCCGCTGGTGCGGCTTGACCGCATCGCCAAAGAGAGTGGCGTCAAGGCCAACCTGTTGGCCAAACTCGAATTTTTCAACCCGCTTGCCAGCGTCAAGGACCGGATCGGTGTGGCGATGATCGATGCACTGGAGGCTGATGGCGTGCTGACGCCGGGCACCACGCTCATCGAGCCGACCTCGGGCAATACCGGTATCGGGCTGGCTTTTGTTGCCGCTGCGCGCGGCTACCGGCTGATTATCGTGATGCCGGAATCGATGTCGATCGAGCGGCGCAAGATGCTGGCACTGTTGGGTGTGCAGCTGGAACTGACGCCGGCTGGCGGCGGCATGAAGGCAGCTATTGCACGCGCCGAGGAGTTGAAAGCCTCGATCCCCGGATCGATCATTCCGCAACAGTTCAAAAATCCGGCCAATCCCGACATCCACCGCAAGACCACGGCGGAAGAAATCTGGAACGACACCGAGGGCCATGTCGATTATTTCGTCTCCGGCGTCGGCACGGGTGGCACCATCACCGGGGTCGGACAGGTGCTCAAAGCCCGCCGTCCCTCGCTCAAAGTGGTGGCTGTGGAGCCCGAGGATTCTCCGGTTCTGTCGGGCGGCCAGCCCGGCCCCCACAAGATCCAGGGCATCGGCGCGGGCTTTGTTCCCGAGATTCTGGATCGCGCGGTGATTGACGAGGTGATTACGGTCGGCAACCAGAGTGCCTTCGATATGGCCCGCAAGCTGGCACGGATTGAAGGAATTCCGACGGGCATTTCCTCGGGTGCGGCAGTGACAGCGGCGGTCGAACTGGCCAAGCGGCCCGAAGCGACGGGCAAGACGATTGTGATCATTATCCCGAGTTTTGCCGAACGCTATCTGTCCTCGGCACTGTTTGACGGGCTGTGATCCCGAACAATCCAGACTGAAAGTGAAAAGGCGGCTTCAAGCCGCCTTTTTCGCGTCCGTTCTCACAGCATGGCCGGCAGGACGCGGTCGGGTGGACGGTGGCCGTCCATGAAGGTCTTGATGTTGATGATGACCTTCTCGCCCATATCGATGCGTCCCTCGATGGTGGCCGAACCCATATGCGGCAGGACTACGAGCTTGTTGGCCTTGGCCAGTTTGAGCATGCGCGGGGAAATGGCCGGCTCGTGCTCGAACACATCCAGCCCCGCTCCGCCGAGCTCGTTGGCTTCCAGCATCCGGATCAGCGAGGTTTCGTCAATGATCTCGCCGCGTGCGGTGTTCACAATCATCGCATCGCGCTTCATCAGTTTGAGGCGGCGGCCCGACAGCAGGTGATAGGTGGCCGGCGTATGCGGGCAATGTACCGACACAATATCCATGCGGGCCAGCATCTGGTCGAGCGAATCCCAATAGGTAGCCTCCACCGATTCCTCGATGCTGGCAGCAACACGGCGGCGGTTGTGGTAATGCACCTGCAAACCGAAGGCGCGGGCCCGTCGGGCGACGGCCAAGCCGATGCGGCCCATGCCGACAATGCCCAGGCGCTTGCCGGTAATGCGGTGGCCGAGCATCCAGGTGGGCGACCAGCCATTCCATTGCTCGTCGGTGATGACTTTCGCGCCTTCGGGGATCCGCCGCGCCACGGCCATCACCAGTGCCATGGTCATATCGGCGGTGTCCTCGGTCAGCACGCCGGGGGTATTGGTAACAGTGATGCCGCGCGACAGCGCCGATTGCACATCGACATTGTCGACGCCATTGCCGAAATTGGCAATCAGCCGCAAATTTTCGCCCGCTTGTGCCAGAACACCCGCATCGATGCGGTCCGTTACGGTCGGCACCAGCACGTCAGCGGCTTTGACGGCTTCGACCAGATCGGATTGGGTAAACGGCTTGTCGGTGACATTGAGTTGGGCATCGAACAATTCGCGCATCCGCGTTTCGATCACATCAGGCAATTTGCGGGTCACAATGACCAAGGGTTTCTTTTTCGACATCATTGGCTCCCGATCAAAAACGGATCTCCGTGTTCGGCCCACCGCCTCCATTGTGGCCCTGTCGGCGAAGACAGGCAATGCAGACGGATGAAAGACCTGCGATCGAAGCCGCCGGTTTACTACTCTTTAACGCCTCTGGCGCGATGAGTAGGCCGGAGCAAGACCGGTCTGTGACCCTGTGTAGAAAATCTTCTACCTCCTGCATAGCCAGAGAGGAGCGGAAAAACAACGGTCCAGACGTGAGAAGAAAGGAGCATTTGATCGTGACCCAACCCCGATTTTCGCGATTAGGGATGCTGCTGGCCGGATCCGGTATGGTGTTGTGTCTGACCCTGACGCTGTCGATGCCGGTGGCCAGAGCGGCCAAAGCGGGTGTCGGACCCGTGACAAACCTGCCGCTGCCGCGCTTTGCCAGCTTGAAATCGGATCGGGTCAATCTGCGCGAGGGTCCGACCAAGGAAAATAAAACCGTCTGGATCTATCAGAGATCCGGTCTACCGGTCGAAATCACTGCCGAATTCGAGACATGGCGCCGCATCCGCGATACCGATGGAACGGAAGGCTGGGTGCTGCATTCCCTGCTGTCGGGACGGCGCACCGGACTTGTCGCACCCTGGATGAAAGACGGCGGCTTGCAACTGCACGCCAAGGCAGACGAGGCCACGCCTGTGGTGGCGATATTGCAACCCAATGTCCAGGTGCTGGTCAAACGCTGTGACGGCCAATGGTGCCGCGTCAACGGCGAGGGTTTTGACGGTTTTATCAAGCAGGAACGGTTGTGGGGCGTCTATCCCGGTGAAGTGCTGGAATAACCGGTTTCGCTGCAATCAGGGCCTGATTTTGCGGCGCAGACGGACGATCACATCGACGCGGGCTACTTCCATGCCCTCGGGGATTTCTGGCAGGCGGCCGACCTCGATATGCGCGCCATCGATATCGCGCAGCTGGTTTTCGTTCTCGATGTAGAAATGGTGGTGGTCACCGGTGTTTGTGTCGAAATAGGTGCGCGAGCCGTCAACCGCCACTTCGCGCAGCAACCCCGCCTCTTTGAACTGGTGCAGGGTGTTGTAGACGGTGGCCAGCGAAACGGGGACCCGCGAGCGATTCGCCTCCTCGTAGAGCATTTCGGCTGTCACATGCCTGTCACCGCGCGCAAATAACAACCAGCCCAAGCCGACCCGCTGGCGGGTCGGGCGCAGGCCGGCATGGCGCAATTTGTGGCGCAGGTTATGGACCAGGCAACCGCTGTCACCGTTCCACTCAGCCGAAGGCTGCGGAAGCCGTTTTGAGGAAGGCGGAACAGTCAGAGCCATTACAATGCCGATCTGCAGGAAGCACGTGGTCGCAAAACACCTGTAAGGAATATAGGAAAGTTGGCGGCCGATCGCAACCGGCGATCGGCATGGGGGGCAATAAGGTGGCCAAACCCATCTTTCTCAACCTGTTACATTGTGTTACCAAGAGTGATCGGGCTGTTGAAAAGACCGTTCCGAAATGCCACATGAGAGACTGAAACTAGACATCCTGCCTCTTCAATCGTCTGCCACTTATAAAATGGAGTCCACCGGGGAGATGCAACAGCGTTCAAGTTACGAATATGAGGATCTTCTGGCCTGTGGGCGCGGGGAATTGTTCGGTCCCGGCAATGCGCAACTGCCCTCTCCGCCGATGCTGATGTTCGACCGGATTTCGGAAATTTCCGAAACAGGCGGCCCGCATGGCAAAGGCTGCGTGCGTGCGGAATTGAAGATCAGTCCCGATTTGTGGTTCTTTCCATGCCATTTCCAGGGTGATCCGGTGATGCCGGGCTGTCTTGGTCTTGATGCGTTGTGGCAGTTGTGCGGGTTCTATCTGGGCTGGCTGGGTGCCGAAGGGCGCGGCCGTGCCCTGGGTGTCGGGGAAGTCAAATTTGCCGATCAGGTGCTGCCGACCGTCAAAAACGTGGTCTACGGAGTAGATCTGAAGCGCGTGTTCCGTTCCAAGCTGGTGCTCGGCATTGCGGATGGCTGGCTCGAAGCCGATGGCCGTCGTATATACGAGGCCAGTGATTTGCGGGTCGGGCTGTTCAAAAGCTGACCTGACAGGATCGTCAACCATCGGGTTACCCGCTTTTTGCCCTGTTCGGGGCCGCAGCGGATAACCCGGTGCAGGGCACGGCAGTGTGCCCGAACTGTGTAACTGACCAAGGCTGGCAATCGGATGACCCCGGTTTGCCCCATTCTTGGTGCGAACGAGAAGGAAGGCTGGACATGAGACGCGTCGTAGTCACAGGGATGGGGATTGTGTCCTCAATTGGCAACAACACCCAGGAAGTGCTTTCCTCGTTGCATGAGGCCCGCTCCGGCATTATTGCCGCACCGCGCTATGCCGAACTCGGTTTCCGCTGCCATGTGCATGGCGAGCCGACTCTCGACCCGTCTGAATTGGTCGACCGCCGCGCCATGCGCTTCCATGCGACAGGCACGGCGTGGAACCATGTGGCCATGGATCAGGCCATTCTCGACTCCGGTCTTGAGGAATCCGACATTTCCAACGAGCGCACGGGCATCATCATGGGGTCCGGTGGCCCTTCGGCCCGCACCATCGTGGAAGCGGCCAATATTGCCCTCGACAAAGGCCCCAAGCGCGTCGGGCCTTTTGCCGTGCCCAAGGCCATGTCCTCGACGGCTTCGGCGACGCTGGCGACCTGGTTCAAGATCAAGGGCGTCAACTATTCGATCTCTTCGGCCTGCGCCACCTCCAACCATTGCATCGGCAATGCCTACGAGATGATCCAGTATGGCAAGCAGGACGTCATGTTTGCCGGAGGTTGCGAGGAACTCGACTGGTCGATGTCGGTGCTGTTCGACGCCATGGGTGCGATGTCGAGCAAATATAACGACACGCCGCACACGGCTTCGCGCGCCTATGATGCCAATCGCGACGGTTTCGTGATCGCCGGTGGCGCGGGCGTGCTGGTGCTCGAAGAACTCGAGCATGCCAAAGCGCGCGGCGCGAAGATTTACGGTGAAATTGTTGGCTATGGTGCAACCTCGGACGGTTACGATATGGTGGCCCCCTCCGGTGAGGGCGCGATCCGCTGCATGAACCAGGCTCTGTCCGGTGTTCATGCCAAAATCGATTATATCAACCCGCATGCGACCTCGACACCGGTCGGTGATATCAAGGAAATCGAGGCCATCCGCGCCGTATTCGGTTCGGGTGATGCCTGCCCGCCGATTTCCGCCACCAAGTCGCTGACCGGCCATTCGCTGGGCGCAACCGGCGTGCAGGAAGCGATCTATTCGCTGCTGATGATGAACAACCATTTCATCTGCGAAAGCGCGAATATCCAGGAAATCGATCCGGCTTTTGCGGATATGCCGATTGTGCGCAAGCGCATCGACAATGCCAAGATCGGTGCGGTTTTGTCGAATTCCTTCGGCTTTGGCGGCACCAATGCCACCATTGTCATGAAGCGTCTGGACGCCTGAGCCGGAAACGGCAGCCCGATTGAGGCGGCACGAAGAAATGGGGAGTCCCGGAATGTCATTACTCATGCGCGGTAAGCGCGGGCTGGTTATGGGAGTGGCCAACGACCACTCGATCGCGTGGGGCATTGCCAAGACACTGGCCGATCAGGGGGCGGAAATTGCCTTCACCTATCAAGGCGAATCGCTGCGCAAGCGCGTGGCGCCGCTGGCCGAGAGTGTCGGGTCCGATCTGGTTCTGTCCTGCGACGTCGAGGATATTGCCTCGGTGGATGCGGTGTTCGAGGCACTCAAGCAGAAATGGGGCAGCATCGACTTTCTGGTGCATGCCGTGGCATTTTCCGACAAAAACGAGCTGAAAGGCCGTTATGCCGATACGTCACGCGACAATTTCAGCCGCACTATGGTGATTTCGTGCTTTTCCTTCACCGAAATTGCCAAGCGGGCTGCCAGCCTCATGACCAATGGCGGCAGCATGATCACGCTGACCTATGCCGGTTCGGTCAAGGTGATGCCGAATTACAATGTGATGGGTGTAGCCAAGGCCGCACTCGAAGCCTCGGTGCGGTATCTGGCCAGCGATTACGGCCCCGACAATATCCGCGTCAACGCGATTTCGGCTGGTCCGGTCCGGACTTTGGCCGGAGCCGGCATTGCCGATGCCCGTCTGATGTTCAACTACCAGAAGCGCCATGCGCCATTGCGCCGGACGGTGTCGATCGAGGAAATCGGCGGTTCCGGCCTCTATCTGCTGTCGGACCTGTCAACGGGCGTGACTGGCGAAATCCACTATGTCGATTCAGGCTACAACATCATCTCGATGCCAAGCCCTGATGCGCTGAAAACCGTCGATGCTGCCGAAACGGCGGCGGAAAACGCGGCGCAGGGACAGGCGGCCGAATAAGGCCGGGCAAGTGGGGCATTCCAGCATGGCGACACCAGCAATGCATCCGGTTGGTATTCTGCCCTCGCAGAGCCTTGAAAAGCTCATTGCCGAGCGGGCGATTGTGCTGGCGCAGCCTGTCGGCCCCAAACAGATCCAGCCTGCCAGCATGGATGTGCGGCTTGGTGTCAAGGTCTATCGGGTGCGCGCCAGCTTTTTGCCCGGCCCCGGCCAGACAGTGGCGGACCGTTTGCGCGATGTCGCCTTGCATGAAATCGACCTGACACATGGCGCGGTACTGGAAACCGGTGCGGTCTATGTGGCCGAATTGCTGGAATCGCTGGCCCTTCCAGAAGGGGTGCTGGCAGCGGCCAATCCCAAAAGCTCGACGGGGCGGCTGGACGTGTTCACCCGTGTGATCACCGACCGCGCTACCCGTTTCGACCAGATCGATCCGCTCTATCACGGGCCGCTGTTTCTCGAAATTTCTCCGCGCACCTTCCCTGTGCTTGTCCGCACCGGCACCGCCCTCGCGCAAATCCGTCTGCGCAATGGCGAAGCGCGTCTGGGCGATGCTGAATTGGCACAGGTGCAGGAGAGGGAAAAACTGGTCGATGCCGCGTATGTGTCGATCCAGAACGGTGTGGCGGTTGGCGTCGATCTATCCGGTTTCGGGGCAAACGGGCTGGTCGGCTATCGCGCCAAGCGTTTCACCGGTCTTGTCGATATGGATCGGATTGCCGGTTATGACGTGCTGGATTTCTGGGAGACGCTGCACAACCGTCACGGCAGAAGTGAATTGATCCTCGATCCGGGCCAGTTCTACATTCTCGCCTCCAAGGAAGCCGTGTGCGTGCCTCCCGATTTTGCGGCGGAAATGACCCCGTTTGATCCGCTGGTCGGCGAGTTCCGGGTGCATTATGCAGGGTTTTTCGATCCCGGCTTCGGCCATGCTTCGGCCGGTGCCAGCAATACAAGGGCGGTGCTGGAAGTGCGGTCGCGGGATGTGCCGTTCATTCTCGAAGACGGGCAGATTGTCGGACGTCTGGTCTATGAACGCATGGCCGAACGGCCGCGTTCGCTTTACGGGGTCGCACAGGGCTCCAATTACCAGGGACAAAGCCTGAAACTCTCCAAACATTTCAAGACCGTTTGAGCCTCTGTCGGACTTTTGCCGGCCCGATCCTGTCGATCGGGCTTGCATCATCCCCACAGATGGCAGTATCAAGGCGCAGATGCGGGAGTAGTTCAGTGGTAGAACGACAGCTTCCCAAGCTGTATGTCGAGGGTTCGATTCCCTTCTCCCGCTCCACATGACCTGAACGGCCGGTTCCGGCAGGTATCAAACAGCCGGAACCGGCCCGCTTTCCTGATTGACCCCATCTCTGGCTTCGGCGATAGAATATGTCCATTCCTGCAGGCCAAGACGCGGCGGGGGTAGAAATGGCGATGGCAATGGACCCTTCAGTCCCAATCATGCCCCATAAGGGCCAGAACAGGCTGGTGGCGGGACTGGTGTTCGGTCTCGGCGTTGTGCTGCTGGGTGGCGGCCTTGCCTTGTGGTGGACGCAAGGAGAGGCCGTGTTTACTGCCCTTGTTTCATCGGCGCTGGCCTGGTGTTTTTAATCTTGGTTTTAACCTTCAACAGATGGTGCAACGATGTCGCGTCGGGTTCTTTTGCCTTTGGTCGCCTTTCTGTTCGGAGTGCTGGTGTTCGGCAGTGCCATTGTGTGGTGGACGGGCAGCCGTTTGCCGGCGGGCGGTTCGGCCTCCTCATCGATCGGCGGAGCCTTTCGCCTGACCGCCCATGATGGCCGGATCGTCAGCGAAAAGGATTTGGCGGGCAGCCCGAGTGTGGTGTTCTTCGGGTATACCCATTGCCCCGATGTCTGCCCGACCGCGCTGTTCGAGATGACCCAGGTCTATGCCGCCTTGGGTCAGGATGCCGACAGGCTCAAAACCTATTTTGTGACCATCGACCCCGAACGCGACGACCAGGCCTTGCTGTCGCTCTATCTGAGCAGTTTTGACCCGCGCATTGTCGGGCTGACCGGATCCCCCGCCGATGTCCAGACCATGGTCAAAGCCTATCGTGTCTATGCCCGCAAGATCGACGACAAGAATGGCGGCTATACGATGGACCATACCGCGCTGGTCTATCTGATGGACAAGCAGGGTCGCTTTGTCTCCTCGCTGAATCTGGACCGCGCGCCCGAGGAAACAGCCAGAGTGGTCCGCTCCTATTTCTAAGCGTCGTTTTGCCGTCTTGCAGCAAAAACCCTTGCGCTGTGACGCCATACAGGCGGCAGGATCGACAGGCTGCCCATGATAATCGAGGCTGTGAGAAACGAGGGCTGGGCCAGATCGAGCCAGTGGATCACTACATCACACGGAGCCTGCCCGCTGTCGCGGCAGGCCAGTAACTGCTCGGTGGGCCGCATCAGCGCCGCGTCCAGTCCCGATCCGATCAAGGCCGCCGCGCTGGCCGCCGGTGCCATGCCGACAAAGGTCGCAGGAATGAAAATCCTGAGCGGTACGTTCATCACCGCCACCACCAGATTGACCACCCAGAACGGGAAGACCGGCATCAGCCGCATGAACAGCAGATAGGATACCGCATCGCGGTTGAACCCGTCCGCAAGCTTCTGAAAGCGCGGCCCGATCCATTGGCGGGCCAGTGTCTGGAATCCGTGCCTCACAACCACCACCAGACAGCTGCCCCCAAGCGTGGCCGCGCTGATCGACAGCAGAATCGCCAGCCGCCAGTCGAACAGAAAGCCGCCGAGAATCGTAATGAAAAATGAGGCGGGAATACCGAGGCTGACATAGAAAAAGTAGAAAACCACATAGACAAGCATGGCTTGGAGCGGGAATTCTTTTGATAATTCAAGCAAATAGAGGCGTTGATCGACAAAGAACACCAAAAATCCCTGCGGATGGAGCGCAAGCCACAGACAACCCGTCAGCGTGGCGATCGCAATCAGGGCCAGCCAGGCCATGTGATGCGGACGAAGCGGGGATGGTGGGGATAATCGATTCATATATCGAGATCATAATGGGCCTTGGCAGTCTTGTCAGTCGTTCTTTCAAGGCTTTTGAAACCGCTTGCCAACGGTTTATTGGTTAAAAATGCAATCATGCCGTTGACGCTCGCTGCTATGAAGGCTATAGACGCGCCACACAAGAGGTTGTGATGTTGATCATGACCTCGATCCTGATCACATCTGTTTTGACTGGCACAAGTGTTCCACCCTTTGGGCGTTACAGTGACGGTATCGAGGAAGAGCAATGGCGAATACGAAGTCTGCCAAAAAAGCGACCCGCAAAATCGAGCGGCGTACAGCAGTCAATCGCGCCCGTCGTTCGCGTATGCGGACCTATGTGAAGAAGGTCGAAGACGCCTTGCGCACCGGCGACGCCGCAGCAGCAAGTGCCGCTCTGGCCGATGCCCAGCCTGCGCTGATCCGCGCGGCCCAGAAGGGTGTCGTGCATCGTAACACCGCTTCGCGCAAAGTCTCCCGCCTGACCAAGGCTGTAAAGGCTCTGACCGCTTAATCAACCGAGCTTCGGTATGAGGCGACCCGAAGCTGCAACCAAAAATGGCTGCAGTTTGTTGTTTGCCTATATGCGGTCGAATGATGGAAGATGTCTGAAAGCCCGAATGATTTTCGGGCTTTTTTTATTGCAATTTTTTTCATTTTTTTTCGCCTTTTAGACGCAGTTGGGGCTTGACATAAAATTGTAATGTTCGAGCAAAACCACATGGGGAAGTCTGACTATCCGCGCATAAAAACTTCAACAATATCATCATGTTAAGCTATAAGAAGATCCCGGCTTAATCCCGCAGCCTTGATCGGGCATGGTCAATAGCGGAATCGAAAAAAAAGAATCTTTTTTTGATCGTACCGGCAGCATTAAGAAATAGTTAACATTCACAGAGGCTTGTCACGGGAAGCCAAAAACGCCAGCTGGAAAATGCCACGTTTTTAGCCATACAACACCCGGCTTGGGCTTTATGCACGTTGCGCAGGGCCGTCCGGACATGCAAATGTCTGATCACTCGAGAGCAAGTGTTCTGGAGTTCCACAGTGATGGTTAAGCGTGTGAATGCGTTTTACGCAACGGTTTCGTGTTGCCTGAAACTGGTCGAACGCACCAAGCTGCGCGGTGGTTGGTGTCAAAGTCTGCGGCCTGAAATGCAGGCACAAGAAAAGAAAGCGGTCGAGCTGTCTCAGGATGGTCCGCTGCAAAACACCGGCTCTTCCGGCATTTTTTGTCGGGCTGGGCGGTTATTGAATTTTGGTTTGGGGGTTCGTTATGAATGGTTCTCATTGTTTGTTGATTGTTGTTTCCGACTGCGCTTGCGCCTTGTTACCGGATGGCACCTGCTGATCTGGCCTTTGTTCAGCCGTTTCGGGCATGTTTCGTGTCCGGAGTGACAGGCTGGGCTGACTATTGTTTGACAAGTACGCATAACCTGTTGAGAGACGCCTGATGTTGAATTCTTCCCGATCGACAAACGACCTGAAGAGGCTTGATACAGAAGCCGGTACATCCGTGACTGTTGTGGATGGTGCTGGATCTGCTTCTGAAGCCTGGGATCGTGTGCGCCGCCGTCTGCGCGCAGAATTGGGTGAAGACGTGTTTTCAAGCTGGTTCGGCCGTCTTGAATTGCTGGAGCGCGTCGATGGTGTCGCCCATCTGTCGGTTCCGACCCGCTTTCTGAAAAGCTGGATCCAGTCCCATTACATTGACCGCGTGCGCACGCTGGTTTCCGAAGAATTGTCCGGTGTCACCGAAATTTCCCTGACTGTGCGCAATGCCTTGCATCGGGCCTTGCCACGGGCAAACATGTCCCAAGAGGCTCCTTTGTCTGCGACTTCCCGTCCGACTGTCGAACGCGCTGCCCAGGAGCGGATGGAAGAGCGGACCCAGCCGACCGAGGCCGATGGCCTGTCCGGTTCGCCGCTAGATCGCCGTCTGGCATTTTCGAGCTTTCTGGTCGGCCGCTCCAATGCCCTGGCCCATGCGGCCGCCGAACGTGTGGCACGGATCGAGCGCGGGGCGCCGCCTTTGTATAATCCGCTCTATGTCCACTCCTCTGTTGGCCTTGGCAAAACCCATCTCCTTCATGCGATCGGCCACGAGGTCATCGCGTCCGGTTGCCGGATGATCTACCTGACAGCCGACCGTTTCATGTATGATTTCGTCACCGCCCTGAAAGCCCAGACGGCTCTGGCCTTCAAGGAGCGTTTGCGCGGTATCGATGTCCTGATCATCGACGATGTGCAGTTTTTGCAGGGCAAGTCGATCCAGCAGGAATTCTGCCATACGCTGAATGCCTTGATCGATGCCGGCCGTCAGGTGGTTGTAGCGGCCGATCGTCCGCCATCCGATCTCGAAAGCCTGGACGAGCGCGTGCGCTCGCGTCTGGCGGGCGGTCTGGTGGTCGAAATGGGTGCGCTTGACGAGGCCCTGCGTGTCAAGATCATCGACACGCGGATTGCCGCAGCCAAATTGCACCACCCCAATTTCATGGTGAGCTCGGAAGTGGTGGCCCATGTCGCCCATGTCATCACCACCAATGGCCGCGATCTCGACGGGGCGGTCAACCGCTTGCTGGCCCACTCGACCCTGACCGGTGGCGTGTTGTCGATCGAGGCCGCCGATCTGGCCATCCGCGATCTGGTGCGGGCGCGCGAGCCACGCAAGGTTAAGATCGAGGATATCCAGAAACTGGTGGCCACCCATTACAATGTCAGCCGCGCCGATATCCTGTCATCGCGCCGCTCGGCCGGTGTGGTGAAGCCGCGCCAGGTGGCGATGTATCTGTCCAAGATCTTGACTCTGCGTTCCTTGCCCGAAATCGGCCGCCGGTTCGGCGGACGTGACCATACGACTGTCCTGCATGCCGTGCGCAAGATCGAGGCCGCTGTCGGTGCCGATCTCGGCCTGAAGGATGATGTCGAATTGCTCAAGCGGATGTTGCAGGACTGATTGTCTCGCTCCGCTCTTGAGCCGAGCTTCGGGCTGATCCTTTAGGGGGCAGCCCGTGGAACATCTTGATGGTGACCAATCCCGATAAAATCCTCCATCCGGCATTTTCGCTGTGGATCATCCGGCTTGCGACGGTCTAAAGCCTGCCTTTGGCTTGATCTTGAGGGGTAGTCTTGCGAAAGTGCGCCCCCATTGGTCGGGAATGGGTCTGTCCTATTCCCTCCCTCCCGCTGAATTTGGCGCGCTGCCACAGATAGAAGAGCAAACGAAGCCATGAAGGTCACAGTCGAACGTGCGGCATTGTTGAAGTCGCTAGGCCATGTGCATCGTGTCGTCGAACGTCGGACCACGATCCCGATTCTCTCCAATGCCTTGCTGCGTGCCGAAAACGGATCGCTGCATCTGCGCGCGACCGATCTTGATCTCGAAGTCACCGAAATGCTCGGTGCCGATATCGAGGAAGCCGGTGGCACCACAGTGGCCGCCCATATGCTGCACGACATCATCCGCAAATTGCCCGATGGCGCGCAGGTCTCTCTGGAAACTTCCGGCGAGGGCGGCCAGATGGTGATCCGTTCGGGACGTTCGCGGTTCACGCTGCAGACCCTCCCGGATGCAGATTTCCCCGATCTGGCGGCAGGCGATATGAGCCATACGTTCTCGGTCGGCTCGGCCCAGTTGCATCGTCTGATCGAAAAGACCCAGTTTGCCATTTCCACCGAGGAAACCCGCTATTACCTCAACGGTATTTTCCTGCACACGATCGATATCGAGGGCCAGACCCTGTTGCGTGCGGTGGCCACCGACGGTCACCGTCTGGCACGGGTCGAAACTCCCGCGCCGCAAGGCTCGGCCGGGATGCCCGGAATCATCATTCCGCGCAAGGCGGTCAACGAGATCATCAAGCTGGTGGAAATTGCCGGTGAAGAGGTCAAGATCGAGCTGTCTGCCAGCAAAATCCGCATGACATTCGGCACCGTGGTGCTGACCTCCAAGCTGATCGACGGCACATTCCCCGATTACCAGCGGGTGATTCCGGCCGGAAACGACAAGGTGCTGGTCACTGACAAGGCCGAATTTGCGGCAGCGGTCGACCGCGTCTCGACCATCTCGTCAGAGCGTGGCCGCGCGGTCAAACTGAGCGTCGCCGACCGCAAGCTGACCCTCTCGGTCACCAATCCCGATTCAGGGTCGGCGACCGAAGAGGTCGAGGTGGACTACGACTCCTCTCCGCTCGAAATCGGCTTCAATGCCCGTTATCTGCTTGATATTACCAACCAGCTTGACAGCGACACCGCCTTTTTCAAGCTCTCGGACTCCGGTTCGCCAACCGTGATCCAGGATCGTGACGGCTCGAATGCGCTGTATGTGCTGATGCCGATGCGGGTGTGATCCGCTCGGACCCTGTCAGACCATTCTGTGACAGACGGAGCGCGGGAGGCCTTCCCCCGCTCGCTCTGGCTTAAAGGAACGCTGCATGCTTGGCCCGGCTTCTCGTCGCCTACCGATGGTTCGGCGCCTGATGCTGAGTGACTTCCGTTCCTATCGGGCGCTTGATCTGGCCGTGAGCGGCCGGCTTGTTGCCTTTGTCGGCGAGAATGGCGCGGGCAAAACCAATCTGCTGGAAGCCATCTCCCTGTTTACCCCCGGGCGCGGGTTGCGCCGTGTCGATCTGAGCGAAATGGTCGCCCAGGACGGTGCGGGCGGTTTCGCTCTGTCGCTGACACTGACGGATGAGGAAGGCGACGAGCGGCGGCTGGGGACGGGCATCGAACCCGTCATGCCCGGCCAGATCAGCGCGCGCCGCTGCCGGATCGACGGGGCGGTTGTGTCCTCGCCCTCGGCCTTTGCCGATCATGTGCGGCTGGTGTGGCTGACGCCGGCCTTTGACGGATTGTTTGCAGGATCTGCAGGTGACAGGCGGCGGTTTCTCGACCGGCTGGTGCTGGCGGTCGATCCCGATCACGGTGCGCGGGTCAATGCGCTCGAGCGGGCCCTGCGGTCCCGCAACCGTCTGTTGGAAGAGGAGCGTCCCGACGAAGCCTGGCTCGAAGCGGTCGAACGCGAGGTGGCGGAAACCGGTGTCGCCGTGGCCGCGGCACGTCGCGAGACGGTGGCCCGACTGGCCGCTTTGATTGCCTCCACCAAGGACGAGGCTTCGGCCTTTCCCTGGGCGCATATCGCACTGGAAGGACCGATTGAATCCGAGCTTGCCACCGCTGCGGCCATTGATGTCGAGGATATCTATCGCGACTGGCTCAGGGAGAGCCGCTGGCGGGATCGGGCGGCGGGGCGCACGCTGATCGGTCCGCAGGCGTCCGATCTGGTGGTCCATCACGGCCCCAAAAACATTGCGGCCTCGCGGGCGTCGACTGGCGAGCAGAAGGCTTTGCTGGTCGGGCTGGTGTTGGCCCATGCGCAATTGCTGGCCAGTATGGGCGGAGTTGCGCCGCTGGTCCTGCTGGACGAGGTGGCGGCCCATCTCGATACGCGCCGCCGGGCGGCTTTGTTCGAACGGCTCGACAGGATGGGCGTACAGGTGTTCATGACGGGGGCCGATCCTTTGGCCTTTGCCGATATGCCGGCCAGTGCACAGGTTTTTGTGGTGACGCCGGGCTTGGCCGCGCCTTATTTCCCCTCATAAATTCGGCTTTTTCCGGCTGTTGGCCGGCCCACGCCGTCGGGAGGCGGAAGGGGTGCGTTTAACGCGTGAAAATTGGCGCGGTTTGGGCTATAAATGCAAGACGAATCAATATCTTCTGCCTGCCGTCCGGCAGACCAATCAAAGGCCTTTACCGATCATGAGTGATGCTGAACAACGCGCCGAAGCTGAAACTGCCTATGGTGCCGATTCCATCAAGGTTTTGAAGGGGCTTGACGCTGTCCGCAAGCGCCCCGGCATGTATATCGGCGATACCGATGACGGCTCGGGCTTGCACCACATGGTCTACGAAGTGGTGGATAATGCCATCGACGAGGCCCTGGCCGGACATGCGACGGAAGTAACCGTGACGCTGAATGCCGACGGTTCCTGCACGGTGACCGATAACGGGCGCGGTATTCCGACCGACATCCACACAGAAGAAGGCATTTCGGCCGCCGAAGTGATCATGACGCAGCTGCATGCCGGCGGCAAGTTCGACCAGAACTCCTATAAAGTGTCGGGCGGTCTGCACGGCGTGGGCGTGTCGGTGGTCAACGCGCTGTCGCAATGGCTCAAATTGCGCATCTGGCGCGACGGCAAGGAACACGCGATGATGTTCCGCCACGGGGAATCGGTGGCTCCGCTCGAAGTGGTCGGCCCCGGCAATGACCGCCGCGGCACCGAGGTCAGCTTCCTGCCGTCGACCGAAACCTTTACCATGGTCGAATTCGACTACCAGACGCTCGAACACCGCCTGCGCGAGCTGGCCTTCCTCAATTCCGGCGTGCACATCATCTTTACCGACAACCGCCATGCCGAGACCAAAATGGTCGATCTCTATTATGATGGCGGGCTTGAAGCCTTTGTGCGTTATCTGGATCGGGCCAAGGCGCCGCTGGTGCCGGCTCCCGTGATGGTCAAATCCGAGCGTGACGGCATTATGGTCGAGGCCGCCTTGTGGTGGAACGACAGCTATCACGAGCAGGTCCTGTGCTTTACCAACAACATTCCCCAGCGTGACGGTGGCACCCATCTGGCCGGTTTCCGTGCGGCGATGACCCGCCACATCACCGGCTATGCCGAAAGCTCCGGCATCACCAAAAAGGAAAAGGTCACCCTGACCGGCGACGATTGCCGCGAGGGCCTGACAGCCGTCCTGTCGGTCAAAGTGCCCGATCCGAAATTCTCCTCGCAGACCAAGGACAAGCTGGTCTCGTCCGAAGTGCGTCCGGTGGTCGAAAACCTGCTGGGCGATGCCTTGCAGACTTGGCTGGAAGAGCATCCCGCCGAGGCCAAGGCCGTGGTCGGCAAGGTGGTGGAAGCGGCCGCCGCGCGTGAAGCGGCCCGCCGCGCCCGCGAACTGACCCGCCGCAAGGGCGCGCTCGATATCGCCTCGTTACCGGGCAAACTGGCCGATTGCCAGGAACGTGATCCGTCCAAGGCCGAACTGTTTCTGGTCGAAGGTGACTCCGCCGGCGGTTCGGCCAAGCAGGGCCGTAACCGCGAATATCAGGCGGTGCTGCCCTTGCGCGGTAAAATCCTCAATGTCGAGCGCGCGCGTTTCGACAAGATGCTCGGCTCGCAGGAAATCGGCACGCTGATCACCGCGCTGGGCACGGGGATCGGCAAAGAGGAATTCAACGCCGACAAGTTGCGCTACCACAAGATCATCATCATGACCGATGCTGATGTCGACGGCAGCCATATTCGCACCCTGTTGCTGACATTCTTCTTCCGCCAGATGCCGGAATTGATCGAGCGCGGGCATTTGTTCATTGCCCAGCCGCCGCTCTACAAGGTCTCGCGCTCCAAGGCGCAGCAATATCTCAAAGACGAGCGTGCGCTGGAAGATTATCTGATCGAGCAGGGTATAGACGGCGCGCTGCTGCGCCTTGGGTCGGGCGAGGAACGCGCCGGTCTCGATCTGCGCTCGGTGCTGGAAGAAGCGCGGCTGGTCCGCAATCTGATTTCCGGCCTGCATTCGCGCTATGACCACACCACGGTGGAGCAGGCGGCAATTGTCGGCGCGTTGAAGCCGATCAGCGATCCTGCCACGGCCCAGTCGCAGGCCGATGCGATTGCGGTTCGCCTCAACACCCTGTCCGAGGATACCGAACGGACATGGACAGGCCGGGTCGATGGCAATGGTCTGGTGCTCGAGCGCATCGTGCGTGGCGTCAAGCAGCTGACGATCCTCGATGCGGCTTTGCTCGGTTCCGCCGATGCCCGCAAGCTCGACGAACATGCCGCGTCGCTCGGCGAGGTCTATGCCAGGCCTGCCCAGTTTACCCGCAAGGGTGACGAACAGGCGATCCATGGTCCGGCGGCACTGTTTGAAGCCGTCACCGCGATCGGCCGCAAAGGTATTGCGCTGCAACGCTACAAAGGCCTCGGCGAGATGAACCCCGAACAGCTGTGGGAAACCACGCTCGACCGCAATGTCCGCTCCTTGTTGCAGGTGCGGGTGAAAGATGTGATCGATGCCGATGACATCTTCAACAAGCTGATGGGCGATGTGGTGGAGCCACGCCGTGAGTTCATCCAGTCCAACGCCCTCAGCGTCGCCAATCTCGACGTCTGAGCGGGCGTCAAGGTTCAGGTTCAGCCGGATCAGGTGGTAACCGATTTTTCGGCCATTGTGACCGAGACAACCACCAAGCAGGAACTGATCAAGATCTTTCTGGCGTTCCTGACCTCGCCAGCTGTGGTGGAGCCGACGGGGATCGAGGCTGTCAAACCCTGATGTGTCCGGCTGCCGTGGTTTCCCGTGATCATCCGCGAGATATTGCCTGCGATCGGCAGTGTGCATCATGGGCGACAGGGATAGCTGCCCGTGCTAAACGGACAGGACACCTGTTGTTTACCCCGATTGAATGATTGAGCCGATGCCCTCTACTGGTTGGTCTGTTCTGCGTCTTCACGATTTTCGCGCCTTTGTTCTGGCGCGCATTTCAACCGTGATGGCCTTGCAAATGCAGTCTGTGGCGATGGGCTGGTTTGTCTATGACCTCACCAAAAGTGCCTGGGCGCTTGGCTTTATCGGTCTCGCAGCGTTTTTGCCAGCCCCCATCTTGGCGCTTGTGACCGGTCAGGTGGCAGATCGCTTTGACCGTCGCAAAGTCATCGCGTCAGGCTATGCTGTCGCCTGTCTCGTGTCGCTCGGCATGCTGGCCTGTGTCTGGTTGCAGATCACCGAGATCTGGCCGATTTTTTTGCTGACCATGCTGCAAGGCGCGGCGCGCGCGTTCTACATGCCAGCCACGCAGGCCATTCTGCCCGGACTGCTGCCGCGCGAAGCGCTGTCGGGTGGTCTGGCGCTCTCCTCTTCGACCATGCAGACGGGAACGGTGCTCGGCCCGGCGCTTGGCGGCCTGCTTTATGTGTTGGGACCGGATGTGGTGTTCGGGACGGGGGCCATATGCTTTGCCCTGGGGACGGCCTCGATCCTCAGCATCAGGGCGCGGCCTCCGGTTGTGGCGCGTGAGCCGATCACGGTGCCGCATCTGCTGGCTGGTATCCATTTCATCAAATCACAGCCGGTGATCCTCGGGGCGATTTCACTCGACCTGTTTGCCGTGCTGCTGGGTGGCGCGACGGCCTTGCTGCCGATGTTCGCGCAGGATGTCCTGCATGTCGGGCCCGAAGGGTTGGGTCTGCTGCGTGCCGCGCCTGCCTGCGGGTCGATCACCATGGCACTGATGCTGACACAATGGCCGATCCGCCGCAAAACCGGCCCCTTGCTGTTTGCCGCGATCATCCTGTTCGGCCTGTCGATGATCGGCTTCGGCCTGTCGACGGTGTTCTGGCTGTCGATGCTGTGCCTCTATCTGTCCGGCCTGGCCGATATGGTCAGCGTCAACATCCGTCAGTCTTTGGTGCAGGGCAATACGCCGGATGCGATGCGGGGGCGGGTCTCGGCGGTCACCACCGTCTTTATCGGGGCCTCCAATGAATTGGGTGAATTCGAATCCGGTGTGCTGGCCGCTTTGCTGGGTGCGGTGCCCGCGGTGGTTCTGGGCGGGGTCGGCACCGTGCTGATTGCCGCTTTGTGGACACGGCTGTTTCCGGCGCTTGCTGCCCGCGATGGCTTGCTGGACGAGGGCTAGAACGCGCTATTCAGCCAATACGCGATTGCTCGGAAATGTGATTTCGATCAAGGTGCCGCGACCGCGGTCGCTTTTGATGGAGAAGCTGGCGCGGTTGGCCTCTGTCAGAGCCTTGGTCAGCGGCAAGCCGAGGCCGGTGCCACCGGCTTTGCGGCCCGCGGCTGTCTGGCGGAAAAATTCCAGCGCGGTCTTGATGTCCTCGGAATCCATGCCGACACCGGTATCGCGGATGCGCAGCACCACTTCGCCATCCTGCGTCAGTCCGGTGGTCACAATCACCTGCCCGCCGGCCTCGGTGAACTTCACGGCATTGGAGAGCAGGTTCAGCACCACCTGCCGCAAGGTGCGCTCGTCGGCGACAATTTTGGGCAGGCCAAGGGTCAGGGACGAGCGAACAAACACACGGTTGCGCTCGGCATCGGGATGGATCATACCCAAAGCAGCTTTGACCGTGGCATTGGCATCAACGGCAGTGAAATCGAGATCGAATTTGCCGGCCTCGATTTTCGCCAGATCGAGCAGGTCATTGACCAGTGACAGCAGATGGTGGCCGGAGGAATGGATGTCGCGCAGATAGTCCTGATAACGCGGATTTCCTATCGGGCCGAAGCGTTCTTCTACCATCACTTCGGCAAAGCCGAGGATCGCCGACAGCGGTGTACGCAATTCATGGCTGATGCGCGCCAGCATGTCGGACTTCTGGGCATTGGCGATTTCGGCCTGCTTGCGGGAATCGTTGAGATCGCTCTCGACTTTCTTCCATGCCGTCAGGTCGCGCAGCACAGCGCAGAAGCGGTTGTCATGGTCGCCAGTGCGGCCCAGTGTCATGAACAGCGGCATATGTCCGCCTTGCGCCACCTGCCCGACCACCTCGCGCCCGTCATTCATCAATGACCGCACGCCGTTTTCGCGGAACCCTTCGAAATAGTCCTGCACCAGCGTGTGCGAGTCCGGCGCAAACAGCATCACGAAAGGACGCGCGATGACTTGTGCCTGGTCATAGCCGAACAGGGCCTGAGCGCTCTTGTTGAGGCTGACAATCGTGCCGTGGGCATCGACCACGACCACGCCATCGGTTGCGGTATCGAGAATGGCTTCGAGCTCGCTGATCCGTTGCGCGGCTTTGAGATCGGGAGCTGCAACAATCGTCCGGGTCTCGATCTCAGACGCAGGAGCGGTCGGAGCGGCGTCCTCTCCGGGCAATACCAGACTGGACGGGACAAACACCATCATGGAGGCGGCAAGCTCGCCCCATTCGATGGTCTGGAACATCACCCGCATGTCGGTCGTCTCGCCGTTGCGGGTGGTCAGAGCCATCCATTCCGATCCCTGACCGCCTTTGTGCTGGTCGGGAAACAGCCGGGCAATCGCCCCTTCCGCGTGGAATTCATCGGTACTTGGATAGTCAAGGCTCTGGAGCAGCAGCCGGTTCATGACAATCGGCACATCGCCGCGGCTGACCAATACGCCAACCGGCAGTCTGTCGAGCAGCTCCTGCACATCCATGGCGATCTCGAAAGTCTGGGTGCCGGTTTGCAGTGCCGGACCGCCAAAGGCCGGTTGCTCTTGCACGGCATGAACAGGGGCATCCGCAGGGCTGTCTTCGCGCACGGATGAATGGGCGGTGACGGCTTGGGCGAGCAGCCGGCCAATTTCGTCGAAAGCCTGCTGCTCGCGGTCCGACAGGCCCGAGCCGGAAAAACCGGGAGCAGGCGCGGATTTGGCGGGCTCCGGCACAAGCCGGGCAACAGGGCGTTCAGAGCGGATCAGGCCTTGGGTGGTCCCAAACCCGCGATAGCCGGAGAATTGTCCATCCCGGTCATTGACGGGCGAGCCCGACAGTCGGGTATCCAACTGGCCCTCGGGCGCATGCCAATACACGGCTAGATTGCTGAAGGTTGTGTGATTCTGCATTGCCGCAGCCATTGCGCCGCTGTGGTCACGGATGGAGGGATTGTCCAGCAAAGCCTGTCCGTCCCACGGCGTGAGGATGTGATCCGGCGGCAAGGCAGCCGTCATCAGCCGGTTTTGGGCATCGCAGGCCCAAATAAACCGCATAGGACGTCCCGTTGTCTGGTTGCCCGCCCCACTGCTGCTGGTCACCCAAAGTCCCCGCGTTAAACACAACCTTCGCGCACAGGGCGATGATCGTGGATCCATACCGGCTTGTTACGGTCGCAGTATGCCGGTTGGTTTACAGGCAAGTCATTAAAAAAGCCCAAATGGAACGTCACCAATGCGAGACTTCAGCCATCTTGTTGATCGTCCAAATTCCAGACAGATTGGGTTTGGAGGGCGCTTGACAATTGTGCATCGCAACATTATATTGCATTGCACAATACAAGAGATTGAGCCAACAGATCGCCGGATTGTCTGGCGCCGGGGCTCCGATAGAGGGCAATGCCATGATGAAGAACGCAGGTAACTACGAAATCCCGAATGAAATGCGCGACTTCGCCGAAAAGAGTGTCGAACAGGCCCGCAAGGCGTTTGACGGTTTCATCGGTGCGGCCAGCAAGGCTGCTGCAGCTGCAGAAACACAGGCGACCGTTGCCAGTGCATCGAGCCGTGAAGTGGCCCAGAAGACCATTTCCTACACCGAACAGAACATTGCAGCCAGCTTCGACTTCGCCCAGAAGGTCGTGCGCGCCAAGAACCTGCAGGAATTGATGCAGGTGCAGGCCGAATTCGTGAAAAACCAGGCCGAAGCATTGCAGCACCAGTTGCAAGACGTTGGTGCAACTGTGCAGTCCAAGGTGCAAAAGGCTGCTGCCGATGCCCATGCGACTGTTGAAAAGGCCACAGCCGAAGTGACAAAGGCTGCTTCGCAGGCTGGTCGCCGTAAATCCTAATCTGTTGATTGATCGACAGATTAACGGTTCAATATTGAATATTGGAAAGCTCGGACCCAGGTCCGGGCTTTTCTTTTTCAACAAATGTTCAACTTGGTCTTGAAAAAAATGCGGCATCGTCATAGGGTCCGCCCGCGTCGTTAGGGCAGCTGTAGCTCAGTTGGTTAGAGCGCTAGATTGTGGATCTAGAGGTCCCCCGTTCAAGCCGGGGCAGCTGTACCATTCTTTCCGGATCCGGTCGGAGAAAGCCTGCGGGCTTGATCTGATGATTCGGGGCCGGAATGGCCGTCTTGTCGGGCACGATGGCGCTCCCGTATCCTTTAAGATCGAGAGTGGCAGCCGTGACGATCAATCCTGAATTTGTAGCAGCCCTGATCCAGATCATCTGGATCAATATCATTTTGTCCGGTGATAATGCTGTCGTGATTGCGATGGCCTGCCGCGGTCTGCCTGCCAAAACCAAGAACAAAGGCATTATTCTTGGTGCGGCTGCGGCGATCGGGCTGCGGATTATTTTTTCCTTCGTTGTGACCTTTCTGATGGCTCTGCCGTTCCTGCGGGTGATCGGGGGGCTGTTGCTGTTCTGGATCGCTTTCGATCTGCTGAATGCCGATGACGGGCATGGCAAGGAGATCAAGGGGCATGACCGACTGTTCCATGCTGTCAAAACAATCGCCATTGCCGATGTGGTGATGAGCCTCGACAATGTGCTGGCCATTGCCGCCATTGCCAAAGACGACATGATCTTGCTGGTGCTCGGCCTTCTGATTTCTATCCCGCTGATCATTGCGGGCTCGTCGATCATTCTCGAGGCGATCAAACGGTTTCCGATCCTGTTGTGGGCCGGTTCAGGACTCTTGGGCTGGCTGGCCGGCGGCATGATGATCCATGATGTCTGGCTGGTGCCGCACGTCGCAGAACTGCCGTGGACGCTGCCGCAGCCGCTCGATGTCTATCTGGCAGCATCTTTATTCGGAGCGGCTTTTGTGCTTCTGGGCGGCTATTGGGGCAAAACCCATAAAACGGCAGATGTCTGAGCCAGCTGGTCCTCCGGTGTCCTCCCCCGTGACGGAGACGAACACTCCGGCGTATAGTCCTGTCACCTGGGCAGGCTGCTGGATCGGGATGCGGCTAACCCTGCCGCTTTTGCCCGGCATCATGGTGTTCGGTGCTGCCTTCGGCGCGGGGGCAGCACACAAGGGCCTGAGCCTGTTCGAAGCCATGCTGTCAAGCGGGTTGGTGTTTGCAGGGGCCGCGCAATTGGTCTCGCTCGCCTTGTGGCAGGACCACTGGACCTTCGGCTCGACCCTGGCCATCACGCTGGTGGTCTTTGCGGTCAATGCCCGCATGATCCTGATGGGCGCTGCTTTGCACCACTGGTTCAAAACCGCCTCGCCGATGTGGCGTTGGTTCAGCCTCTATCTTTTCACCGATGCCAACTGGATTCTGGGCGTGCGCTACCATCAGGACGGCGGCCGCGATTACGGCATGTTTGTCGGATCGGGCGTGTTGCTCTGGCTGGTCTGGTTGCTGGTGACAGTACCGGGATATCTGTTGGGTGCTCTGGTGCCCGATCCCAAAACATTGGGCATCGATCTCGTCATGCCGATCATTTTTGCGGTGATGCTGATCCCGCTGTGGAAAGGCAGGCAGGCCGCTATGCCCTGGCTGGTGGCTGCTGTGGTGTCGATTGTCGTGATGCAGCTGGTCCAAGGCTATGCCTTCATTGTGGTGGGTGCGCTGGCCGGCGCGATCACGGGGGCCCTGATGCCGGAGGCGCAGCCGGATGTCTAATCACTGGCTGGAGCCGTTGGGAACGTCATGGGGAGCCTTGCTGGCTCTGCTGTGCATGGCGGCCGCCACCTATCTGTGCCGGTTGGGCGGCGTCTGGCTGATGGATCACCTGCCGCCTTCGCCACGCTTGCGGCGCGCTCTGGGTGCATTGCCCGGTTCCATCATCATTTCAACGGTCGTGCCGCTCGGTGTGATGGGCGGCCCGGCCGCGTTGATCGCACTGGTTGTCGCGATGCTGGTGATGTTCAAATCGAGGCGCGATGTGCTGGCGCTGGCGGCCGGTATGGTGACTGTGGCCCTGTTGCGCCGCATGGGTTTTTGACAATCGCGCTATTTGGGGCGTGCCGGTCAATCGCGCAAGCGGGCGGTGATCTTGTGCACGAGCTGGTCTCGCACTTCGCGATAGGCATCGAGCACTTGATCGCGCGAGCCCTGGGTCAGCGAGGGGTCTGCCACCGGCCAATATTCGACATCGGCCGAGACCGTGCGGGTCAGCTCCAGCGCCTTGTGATGCGCTTCGGGGCTCAGCGAGATGATCAGGTCGAAATTCAACCCTTCCCAGTCATCCAGCTCTTCGATGGTGCGCGGTTTGTGCTTGCTGGCATCGATGCCGATTTCTTCCAGAACGGCAATGGTGAAGGGATCGACAGGTCCCTTGGTCACACCGGCCGACTGGATATACAGCGTGCGGCCGAAAAAATGGCGGGCAATCGCTTCGGCCATCGGCGAACGGATGACATTGAAGCCACAGGCAAACAGCACGGCTTGGATGTGTCGGCCCTTTTGCGTGTCCATACCCCTCAGCCTTTCCAGTGCAGGGCGGCAATGAGGGTGAAGAGGCGGCGAGAGGTGTTGAAATCCAGTTCGACCTTGCCTTGCAGGCGTTCGGTCAGCAATTCCGCGGCTTCATTGTGCAGGCCGCGGCGCCCCATATCGATGGCTTCGATCTGGGTCGGACTGGCAGTGCGGATGGCCTCGTAATAGCTTTCGCAAATCATGAAATAGTCGCGCATGACCCTGCGGAACGGGGTGAGCGAGAGCACATGGGTGATCAGCCGGTCACCGCTTGCGCTGCGGATATCGAAGGACAGTTTGTTGTCGATCATCGACAGCGTCAGGGCATAGGGACCGCCCTCGTGGCCAGGAATCGCAAAGTGGTTGGCCTC
>Ga0114964_10000427_pt1 | contig 32775 bp, 36 predicted proteins | sample C_131016_MF_Meta_FD_92638 | JGI IMG/M metagenome (GOLD analysis project Ga0114964, IMG submission 92638) | Freshwater microbial communities from Lake Croche, Canada to study carbon cycling - C_131016_MF_MetaG | ecosystem: Environmental > Aquatic > Freshwater > Lake | place: Lake Croche, Canada...
ACATTTCATAGTGTTCAGCTATGGCTTTATCAAGCGCTACCGGAAACGGTGCAGCCATAATCCAATCGCGCACTTGTTTGCCGCAAATTGCCAGCGCCTGCGTGTCATCTACATCGAGTTTATCTAACTCAGCATTAATTTTTGCATCTAAACCATTTTGTGCTAAAAACTCACGATAAGCGTCAGCTGTGGTCGCAAAGCCTGTTGGTACGCGGACACCCTTGGCCGACAGCTGAGAAATCATCTCACCCAAAGAAGCATTTTTACCGCCGACTGATGGCACATCTACATTACGTAAATTTTCAAATGGAATAACGTGGGCTGACATGATAGTTCCTTGATCTTGATAATCGAGTGATTGAATTCAACTTTTTAACGCAAATTTCGTTAACACGCATGGTTGTTTTGCTGGGAGCCTTACTTCATTGCGTGTGACTAGGCTGGTTAATTTTTTGAGTTATTATTTGTAATAAGTTATTTTGCCTAAATATAAGTCTATTGTCACCTTAAAAACTGTAGTTTTCGATAAAAATGTTGTTAGTTTCTCGCCTTAGGCATGAATAGATTTCATACTTACATATGAAAAGATAAGTCGGTCAGCTAGAATAAGCATGATTAAGTAAGAACCATTGCAAGAAGCCCTTTCCCATTTTTAACGATGAGCCCATGTTAAACCCTGAGTTAATTCCCACAAAAGGTTGTGCTGAAATAGTCATGCCAATGACTAAGATTTCTGTGTGTACCTCAGCGCGGTTGCATATGGGTTTTTTTGACTTGAACGGCGGGTTAGGGCGCAAGTTCGGTGGTATTGGACTTGCGCTAGATGCGCCGCAACTCTCATTAATCGCTAGTGCTGGTAACACATCAGCACCATTATTAATTACAGCGTTAGGTGATGCAAACGCGTCTGTTGTTGCTAAGGCTACAAAGATTGCCAGTCAAATGATGACGCAATTAAAAATTAAAGGCCATTTGCACTTACATATTGAGCAGCACATTGCTGAGCACGCGGGCTTAGGTTCGGGTACGCAATTGGCTTTAGCCATTGGGAGTGCTGTTAGTCGTCTTTATCATCTCAACTTAAGCACCTTGCAAATTGCACAACTGGCGGGTCGTGGCGCACGTTCTGGTATCGGCATTGCTGCTTTTAACGATGGCGGCGTTCTAGTCGATGGTGGGCGTGCTGTGGACGCGACGATAACTTCTAAGTTACCACCTTTACTGGCGCGCTATGATTTTCCTGATGCATGGCGGGTTTTATTGATTTTGGACAGCAGTTTCCCGGGTATTCATGGTGAAGATGAGCGCTCGGCCTTTAATCAGTTGCCAGAATTTTCTGCAAACTTAGCCGCACATTTATGTCGGCACGTATTGATGCAAGCGATGCCAGCCTTGGTAGAGCAGGATTTAACCGCGTTTGGTCTTAGCATTCAAGAGTTACAAATGCATGTAGGTGATTATTTTTCACCAGCGCAAGGCGGACGCTATGCCAGTCCGTTGGTAGCGAATGTACTTCAGCATTTACAGCACATGGGTGTTGCCTGTTTTGGGCAAAGCTCATGGGGCCCAACTGGTTTTGCGGTTTTTGAAACAGATGAGGCAGCTCAAGCACACTTGCAGCAACTCCAATCTAAATTTAGTGATTCAGCCCTAAATTGGATGGTCTGCGGTGGGCGTAATCATTCGGCGATAATCAAATCTTTACCTTTAAAAGAAGCTTAAATATCATGGAAAAAGTCAGTATTTTGCACTTAATTACCGCGTCCAAAAACGCTAGTCCATTTGACGTGAATATGGCTTATGACGCAGGTTTTGATAAGGTAGTGTCTTACACCAATGTGGCCTTAGATGAAGTGGTTGGGCTCACGCAGGACGCAATTTTTTCACGCAGTCCTTCTGGCGTAAAGCGCGAAGGTATCTTTATTGGTGGGCGCGATATTGATTTAGCGATGCAGATGTTGAATTTGAGTAAGGGCGCAATGTTTAGCCCATTTTCTTGTTCCGTATTTGCTGATCCATCGGGTGCATTTACTACGGCGGCGGCGATGGTGGCCAAGGTTGAATTTAATCTACATAAACACTTTGGACTAAATCTCAGCGGAAAAATCTTAAGCGTATTTGGTGCCAGTGGTCCCGTGGGTAGCTGCGCTGCCATTATTGCTGCGCTGCAAGGTGCAACGGTGCAATTAGTAGCGCATCGTGCAATCGCTGAGCTTGAACAAAAAGCCTTGGCTTGGAATACGCAGTTTCAGATTAACCTGCAAGTCGTGGATGGGAGCTCGGAATCTGCTAAAAAACAGGTGCTGGAATCTACAGAGATTGCGCTATGCGCGGCTGCGGCTGGTGTGCAGGTGCTAAGCGTAAATCATTTGTCAGTAGCCAAACAATTAAAAATTGTAGCCGATGTTAATGCCGTGGCGCCATTAGGTGTCGCTGAGATGTTGGTCAGTGCAGATGGCGTAAAGATTGAAGCAAGTGTGGCTTACGGCATAGGCGCTATGGCCATAGGCTCGCTTAAATATATGACGCAACAACAGTTGCTTCAGCAAATGTTAAGCGCAGATAAGCCACAGATATTTGAGTTTATGGCAGCTTTTAAATTGGCGAGCGCATTATTAAACCATTAATTCTAGTCATTGCATTGTCGGCACGGCCTTTTGTAGAGGCGGCCCAGCGTGCTGGTTTTCGCGTTACTGCAATTGATGCTTATGCAGATGCGGAAACTCTGGCCTTAGCTGAACTTTCCGTAGTTGTGGATTGCGATCAGCAGGGTTTTAATTCAGAAGCGCTATTGACTGCGGTCAATGATTTGGATGCTAATGAGTATTTAGGATTTGTCTACGGCAGTGGTTTTGAGGCGCAACCAGAACTGCTCCAAGAAATCTCCACTAAGATACCTTTGCTCGGCAACACTGCGGCTACGGTAGCTAAGATTAAAACGGCTTCTAGTTTCTTTGCCAGCTTGCAGGAACTTAACATTCCTTTTCCTATCGTTGTTGAGTGCCTTCCTGAAGCGCCTAAACAGCGATACTTGAAAAAATTTGCTGCAGGTAACGGTGGTACCCATATCAGTTGGGTGAAAAAAGCCAGTCAGTCGTTAGCGTCAAACTGTTATTACCAAGAACATATCAGCGGATGCTCTGTATCTTTATTGTTTTTGGCAGACGGTAATTCAGTCAAAGTGATAGGCTTTAATGAGCAGTGGTTGTCTCCTAGTGTAGCCATGCCATTTCGTTATGGCGGTGCGGTAAGTCAGCTTCACTTAGCCTCTGACATTCAGCAGCAACTTATTACATCAGCTCAAAAAATAACGTTGGCGTTTGGTTTACTCGGTTTAAATAGTCTGGATGCCATTGTGGCTGAAAACATTGTCTATATACTTGAAATTAACCCAAGATTAAGCGCCACAGTTGCTTTGTATGCTGAATCCAATCTTTTACAGCAGCATATATTGGCTTGTTTAGGGCAGTCACCAAGCATTGTAATGAGCGTTAAAGAGGCTTCAGCTCACGCTATGGTCTATGCGCCTGCTGAGTTAAAGATTACTACGGACTTGGTATGGCCAAACTGGGTTGTTGATATCCCTGATATGACAAATAAAAATGCATTAATTAAAGAGGGTGAGCCTGTTTGTACGGTTGTTGCACAGTCCGCAGATGCAGAAAGTGCCAAGCAACTTGTTCAAACTCGCGTTAAACTGATGCAGCAATTATTAAAAGCTCATAGAGGAACCCATGTCCAACACCCCTGATATTGCGTCAACCCTAGTACTGACGCCAGCTCATTTAAGTGTCAATCAGCTCAGTGCGCCTTTGGTACGCCATTTGGTGCAACAGGCTGAGGTGTTACAGGTGGGTGTGTCACAGCATGAATCAGGCTGCACTATGATTGATGCCGGAATTGTACATTTGGGTAGTGTGGAAGCCGGGCGTTTGATTGCTGAAATTTGCATGGGAGGGCTTGGTGATGTGCGTTTGCTCCCTAAGCATAACTTTGCTGACCATCAATTCAATTTCATCAATGCTGGGAGTATTAGTGTCAGCTCTCAAAACCCTGTACTTGCTTGTTTGGCCAGTCAATATGCCGGCTGGGCATTAAGTCATGAAAAGTTTTTTGCCTTGGGTTCAGGCCCAGCCCGCGCTTTGGCCCAGCGTGAAGATTTGTTTCAAGAGCTGCAATACCTTGATGCGGCACCTAGTACCTGTATTGTGTTGGAAACTGTGAAAATTCCGCCACCAGAGGTGATTGAGAAAGTGCTTCGCGATACACAAGTCAAACCTGAACATTTAACGATTATTTTAACGCCCACTACCAGTATTGCCGGTGTGGTGCAAATTGTGGGACGCGTGCTGGAAGTGGCGCTTCATAAAGCACATGCGCTACATTTTCCGTTAGGGCGGATTGTCAGCGGCACCGGTGTAGCGATTATTCCGCCAGTATCAACTGACTTTATGTCGGCAATGGGTCGCACCAACGATGCCATATTGTTTGGTGGGCATGTGCATCTGCAGGTGACTGGTAGCGATGAGGCCGCCGCAGATCTAGCCAAGAATTTACCTAGTTGCGCCTCTAAAGATTACGGTAAGCCATTTGCAGAAATATTTAAATCCTACAACATGGACTTTTACTTAATTGACCCACTGTTGTTTTCACCTGCCAAGGTGACGATTATCAATTTAGAAACGGGCCATGTGTTTGAGGGCGGGCAGTTAAGCGCAGAGTTGATTGCGCTGTCATTTTCTAATTGATAAATGTTAATTTTTATTAAAATGGCATGTTGAGAATTCCTATATTTACAGATGATGCTGGCTGGCATGGTGAGCAGTTAAAGCAAGCTTTTGCCGAGAGAGGTGTGGAAGCGATATTTGTCTCTTTGCGGAGCTGTAGCCTAAATTTGTCGGGCGCTCAGGCTGTAGTTGATATTCAGGGATTTGGATATGGGCAACTACCTAAAGCCGTTTTTGTTCGTGGCGTCGCCGGTGGCACTTTGCAACAGGTAATCACACGCCTAAACATTCTGCATATACTCAGCATGCAGGGGGTGAAAATTTACAATGATGTGAAGGCAATTGAGCGCACAGTAGATAAAGCCATGACTAGTTTTTTGTTGCTTCATCATGGCGTGTCTACGCCGGCAACTTGGGTATGTGAATCTAGGGCGCAGTTAGCGCAGATAAGACTCAATGCTGAGAAAAATAAGCAACAGTTGGTGCTTAAACCCTTATTTGGTTCGCAAGGGCAGGGTGTCCGTAAATTATTGGCTGATGACGCTATGCCGGTTCCTATGCAGCAGTTCGTGGATGGTGTTTATTATCTGCAACAGCTAGTCCAATCTGCCGAGGCGCCACATGATTATCGGGTGTTTGTGATTGCCGGTCAGGTTGTCGCCACGATGAAGCGTATCGGCCATGACTGGGTGAATAATGTCGCTGCAGGCGCTCGCTGCGAAGCTATATTACCCAATGCAATTCTAAATCAGCTTGCCTTGCAGGCTGCCAATGCACTAGCCATAGATTACTGTGGGGTGGATATTATTCAGTCGGTAGATGGTGAATATTTTGTGTTGGAAGTTAATAGCATCCCCGCATGGAAAGGCTTGCAAAGCGTGACTAACGTCAATATAGCCAAGCTTTTAGTGGATGATTTTTTGAATAAGGTGAATGACTAATTGATGCGTAAGCAGTGGAGCGCAGCAACGTTGGCTGAAGCCTATCATTGGGCGTGTATGTCCGAACTGCAGGCTTTAAAACCTGGGAATGTTCATATATTTGCCGATGGTCATGGCATGACCATACAGGATTTTTTCAAAAGTGCAGACGCAACTGCGTGGCTAATTGCACAAGATCATATCGGCGTAGGTCAACGTATTTATCTTGCAGTTGAAGCCACGCAACAAGCCGTGGCTTTAAATACTAATTTAGGTTTAATCTTATTATGTGCACCGCTGGTACATGCAGCTTTGCATGCAAATCATCAGCTCAGCTTTGCTGATAATTTGCGGGCGACATTGGCGCAGTTGACGATTGATGATGCGCGCCTAGTGGCAAGGGCTATTGTCTTGGCACAGCCAGCAGGACTGGGAAAAGCGGCGATGCACGATGTGAATGATCAGCCGAATGTTAGCTTATTGGCGTTGATGGTTGCGGCCCAAGAGCAAGACCGCATAGCCTGGCAATATGCCAATGCCTACCAAGATATATTAGGTTTCGGTTTGGAGAAATACACTGCCGCAATGTTGCGCTGGAATAATGAGGCGTGGGCCACCTGTGCCCTATATCTAAGTTTTTTGGCCTATCAGCCCGATAGTCACATTGCTAGAAAATACGGCATTAATGTGGCGGCAGAGGTGATGGCTGAAGCACAAGCGCTAGAGGTAGAGTTTAGTCTTTCCTTAAATCCGAAATTGGTACAAAAGAAATTGCGAGCTTGGGATGCCTCTCTCAAAAGCCGAAATTTGAATCCCGGTACTAGCGCAGATCTAACAGTGGCTTGCTTGCTAGCCAGTTGTTTGGTCTAACTTCCTATGTGTTTTTGCAATTAATAGCACTGGTCGGGTAACGACAGTTAATGAGTTTTAAGATATAATGTTGCACTAGATTTTGTATAAGACTTAAGCCGATTAAATAAATAGCCGCTTAGTGGCGACTTGTGTGAAAAGCATAAGACATATTAGATAATTTTCAGGAGGCATGTAATGGCAAGTTTATTAGAGCAATTAAAGACCATGACTACAATCGTGGCAGATACAGGCGATGTTGATGCAATCAAAAGCGTAAAGCCATATGATGCAACAACCAATCCATCTTTGATATTAAAGCAAGTCAATTACCATTATATACACCACTAATTGATGCTGCGATTGCTTATGCAATAGCACAAGGTGGTTCTAAAGAACAGCAAATCGATAATGCTGCTGACAAATTAGCAGTATCAATCGGCCAAGAAATCGTTAAAGAAGTGCCTGGCCGTATTTCAACTGAAGTTGATGCGCGCTTGTCATTCAATACGCCAGCGATGGTAGAAAAAGGTCGTAAACTAATTAAACTATACAACGATGCTGGCATTACTAATGACCGTGTATTGATTAAATTAGCGGCGACTTGGGAAGGCATTAAAGCCGGAGAAATATTAGAAAAAGAAGGTATCAATTGTAACTTAACATTGATTTTCGGTTTCGGCCAAGCGCGTGCCTGTGCTGAAGCAGGTGTATTTCTAATTTCACCTTTTGTTGGTCGTATTTTAGACTGGTATAAAGCAAAAACTGGCGAAACATACACATCAGAAACTGACCCAGGTGTAATTTCTGTTCGTGCAATCTACAAGTTCTACAAAGAGCATGGCTTTAAAACAGTGGTAATGGGTGCTTCATTCCGTAATATCGGTGAAGTGACAGCATTAGCAGGATGTGATCGTTTAACCATTGCGCCTAATTTATTGCAAGATTTAGAAGCGACACAAGGTGATTTACCTCGCTTACTCGTTGACGGCGGCGTTAAAGCAACTGCACCGGCCAAAATGAGCGAAAGCGAATTCCGTTTTGCATTAAATGAAGATGCAATGGCTACAGAGAAGCTTTCTGAAGGTATTCGTGGTTTTGTTGTTGATCAAAATAAACTAGAGGCGGCTTTAAGCGCAAAACTATAATTACGAATTATTTTGTAATAAAACTGTAATCTAGCAGTATTAGAATTGACATATATTAGCTGGGCATTTACTATAAGTGTCCAGTTTTTTTGTAGGATTGGAAATTGTAGGCGCTGCAATAAAAAGTGCTTTAAATTTTCACTAAAATAGCAATAAATCTGTAATACCCTAATAATTATTTATCGGAGAGCACCATGGCATTAACTCAAATGGCATTAGATTCATTAGATTTTGACGGTACAGTTGCTTTAGCAGCATTAGTAGCGCCGCACGTAGACATTCTTGAAATCGGTACACCATGCATTAAGCATAACGGTGTTAAATTACTTGAAGTTTTACGCGCTAAATTCCCAAACAACAAAATCTTAGTTGACTTAAAAACTATGGATGCTGGTTTCTACGAAGCTGAGCCATTCTACAAAGCTGGTGCAGATATCTGTACAGTTTTAGGTTGTGCTGACATTGGTCCTATCAAAGCTGTAATTGATGTTGCTAACAAATACGGCAAAAAAGCTCAAGTTGATTTGATCAACGTAGCTGATAAAGCTGCTAAAACTAAAGAAGTTGTTGCTGCTGGCGCTCACATCATTGGCGTTCACACTGGTTTAGATCAACAAGCTGCTGGTCAAACACCATTTGCTGACTTAGCTTTAGTTGCTGCTTTAGGTTTAAAAGTAGAAATTTCAGTTGCTGGTGGCGTTAAAGCTTCTACAGCTGCTCAAGTACGTGATGCTGGCGCAACTATCATTGTTGCTGGTGCTGCTATCTACGGTGCTGCTGATCCTGCTGCTTCTGCTGCAGAAATCACTGCTATCGCTCACGCTTAAGTTAAGCGATTTCAATAAGTAATTATTGAGATGAGTAATAAAAGAATCCTGACTCAGTAATGAGTCAGGATTTTTTTTGATATTATTCAATCGTTGCTCACTATTAAAGGAAACATCATGGATCATCAAAAACTAATTCTTGATAGACTAACTACTATCTTGTCTGAAACAGATAACAGCAATGCAGCTAAATTAATTAAGCTGGTTGATGGCGCAGGTCGTATTTTTGTTGGCGGAGCTGGTCGTTCAGGCTTGGTTTCACGTTTTTTTGCTATGCGTTTAGTGCACAGTGGATACAAAGTTAGCATGGTCGGCGAAATTGTTACACCTAGTATTCAAGCTGGAGATTTATTTGTTGTCATTTCAGGTTCTGGCGGTACAGAAACACTAATGCCTTTGCTTAAGAAAGCTAAATCTATGGGCGCAAAAATCGCTGTTATTTCAATGAAAGCCAAATCTGCAATGTCAGAGCTGTCTGATTTGAATGTACAAATCGGTAATGACAATAGCTTCCCAGCCACGATTGGTATGCCAATGGGTTCACAGTTTGAATTGTCAACATTGGTGTTCTTAGAGGCGGCGATTGCTGACATCATGGCAGCTAAAGGCTTAACCGAAGAAGGTATGCGCGCAATTCATGCCAACTTAGAGTAATAGGTACTGAAGTCAATAAACCCCTAGCCAATAATGATTGGCTAGGGGTTTTTCTTTATCAGCTCTGCTTTTTTGTCTCTGATGCACAATATTATTGTATTAATAATTTTAGATTTACCTAGGCTAATTTTTAGGCAGATCAATTCATATTTTGTGGATTAACAAATGATGTTAAGCATTCACTCCATTTCCAAGTAAATATTTTAGCCAGATTCTCATTCGGCAAATAATTATCATTTATATCATAATTACCACAATTAATTGTCTTTGTGATATATTCCGTCCCGCTGTTTAGCTGTGGCTAGCCCATAGGTTGAATATGTAATTACACGTATATGTATTTGATATTATTTAGATTACATTACTGAAAAATTAATGCTTGGGAAAAGATGAAATGGCTGGTAATTTAAAATCAAAAACTAACAATATAGAAAATCATTCAAATTTGGAAATCCAGTTGAGTAGCAGTCAGCCTAATTTCTATCGTAATTCAGCTTATCGTAGTGAAATGAAAAAAATTGACGAAAAGGTAATAAAGCCAGTTGGACTTGTTACTAAGTATATTGATGCAATGATTGCTTATGATGCTTCGAGGTCAGATAAAAACTACAAGTACTTAGAGGCAGTTAAAAAGGAATATAAAGATTTTCTAGCATTAAATAAATAGGGCAAGCTTATGTTTATTTTAACTCGGGGAAAACTGCTGTTAGATTTAGGTGCTTAGACCATATTTTGAATGCCTGCTTTATAGGACTTTTACTTTAATTATAGTCACAGAAATTATATACAGACTCGCTTTTTCGGCACGAATATTAGTGTGTATTTCTTATTTTTTCCATATTAATTCGCCATTCTTGAAGAGCCTCTTTATCATTACGAACCAACTTATCTTCAATATTTAGTTTCAAATGCGTATTCGTATCTAAAAGTTCAATCGGTTTCCAAAAGTATGTAATGTGTAAATTATCTAACTGTTGTTTTGCGTTGTTCCGTAAAGGCGGGACCATTTTCGTGCGCTCCATATATTAAATAAGTGGTGGTATTAACAACCTAAAGATAATCTTTGGGCTAATTTAGGGCTTACTCTAAAATGCGGATTATTTTTGAAGTTCCATTATTTTTAGTAATGTGTAGGTCATAATCATCTTGTATTTTTGCACTTTTGACATCTTCACAATTGAATTCATATTTTAATCCAAATTCAATATCCTCCACGGTGACAACGCCGGTGCTCTGATTGCAAGAACTAACTTCAAACATAGCAAACATTCCTAAATTAATTTTATTACCTATAATAATAACCATATTCTTATTTAAATTGACAACTTTATATGGTAATGTTTGCCAATGTTAAATTGGCATTTATGGCCAATTACCTGTACACAATTTTTTCTCAGCCCTAAATGAGGACGGCATGCTTAACCAAAGAAATCCCATTGTGAATTTCAGTTTTGCTTTAAACGAAGCGTTACGTAATCGTTATGGAAAAACGCCTTCTGCTGCATTCTTTATGAATGAATTCAATATTCGTTCCTATGGCACAAAATTTATCACGCGAGAAACTGCAAGAAAATGGATAAAAGGCATTGGATTGCCAAGGGCGGCTGCCATCCAAGTGCTCATTGATTGGTTGAAAATCAATCCAACTGATATTTTTTTAATCGAAAAAGACTTGGAGGTCACACATTCTAGTAAAACAAGCGGTGATAAGGAAAAAGTGATTGCTTGGCATGAGAATCTTAAATCTGATCGACTAGCAAAGGAGGCTATGCAATCTGTTTCACCACGCATTGCAATTCTGGATTTAAAAGGTGAAATTATCTTGGTAAATCAAGCGTGGCGCGATATGGCTTTCGCCAATAGCAATAATGCTGGGAGATTTCTTTGTGAAGGTGTTAACTATCTAGAGCTCTGTGACCACATAAGTAGTTTCGACAAAGTATTTAGCAAGGCTATGGCTACTGGAATAAGAAAAGTTATTTTAGATGAACAATCGATCTACAGCCTCAAATACCCTTGTTACACCCCTAATGAAAAAAGATGGTTTACAGCCAAAGTCACTTCATACGGCAATGCCGATGGACGATACGTGGTTGTGTATCATGAGACATTTGGGGAGCTCGAAAATGAAGGCATTTAGATACGACACTAAAGGAATGCTAATAAATTCTTCAAGATGCAATTCCGCAAAAGAGTGACTCACTTGGGCTTAGATTTCCATTATGTAATGCTGTAGCTACTAGGGCTCCGCTAATAGATAGCGTTGCAAGTTGTTCTAAGTCTGAATTATGTCTAATGCCTCCAGCTGCAAAAATCTGTTTATTCCCGGCTTGGTACTTGACACTTTCTAAGCGTTGCGTGTCGGGACCATGTTCGCTGCCAACCTGCTTTAAGTCCATGACGATGATTTTATCAGGCCAGTAGTAGGATTGGATTTCTAACTCTGGGCAGCCTACAAAGCCGTTTTGATTAAAGTCGAGCGATAGGACGAACTTCCCAGCTAAATTTTCCCCGATCGCAATGAAGTCAGTGGCTGTCGTAATGTTTTCGCTACCGATGACGTGGGTTAAGTTTAATGATTTCCAACTACTGAGTGCCTCGACATTGCTAATGCCCGCATCCAGCCATATTTCTAGGTCTGGATAGTGCGCTTGAATCTTCATAATTGTATCTAAATGATGACCTAACCCCTTAATTGCATCAAGGTCGGCAATATAGAGCCGCTTGAATGGGTATAATTCCAACAGAGCCTCGACGATAGCACTTGGCGCGCTGGATTTACATAAAATTGACTGTACAGGCAAATAATGCTGTCGAAGCCCTAAGCGCGCATGCACGACGTGACCATGCATTAAATCTATGACGGGAATGATTTCCATTTTTCAGGTGCTTTGTGAGACTTTTTTGAAGATACTGTTGTTAGAATATATCACAGCTGGAGGTTTAAACAGCATGCCACTGCCAGCGTCACTGTTACGCGAAGGACTGTTAATGCGTGAGGCGTTGATTGCAGACCTGTGCGCACTCGATAACATTGAAATTGTCACCACGGTCGACGCTAGATTAGACACAAGTCATCTAACTGCAGCATCTACGTTAGCCATTGATGCCAGCACCAACCCTTTTGAAATATGGCAAGTGCTTATCAAGACCTGTGATGCTGCGCTTATTGTAGCGCCAGAAACCGATGGCATATTAAGCAAGCTAACGAACATGGTTGAAGTTAGTGGGGTTGTAAATTTAGGTTGTGCTCAATCTTCTGTGGATATTACTAGTAATAAATATCACACTTTTATTGACTTGAAGTCAGCTGGAATTAAGACTATTCCCACTATGGTGGCAGATGAATTTTTAACACTAGGTTTCAATGATACATTGTCATGGCAAGGCGATTATGTGCTGAAGCCAATTGATGGTGCTGGATGTGAGCAGACTATGTTATTTAAGAGCCAAGCTTCAGTGCACGACTGGTTAAGCCAAAATAATTGTCAAAATCAGCGCTATATCATTCAGCCTTTTCAAGAAGGAACCCCGGCCAGTATGTCAATGCTATGCCGTGATGGCCAAGCCTGGCTTTTAAGTTGTAATCAGCAAAATATGGTCATGACAGAGTCACAACACCTGAAACTCGAAGGCGTGATTGTTAATGGATTAAGTGAGCAACGTGCTGACTTTGAACGATTGTCCGACCGAATTGCCTTGGCGATGCCGACTCTTAATGGCTACGTAGGCGTTGACGTGATATTGGATGAGAATGAGTTTATTGTGGTGGAAATTAACCCTAGAATTACCACCAGTTACATTGCGTTAAGTGAGTCTTTGGGGTGTAATCCAATGCGCATGATGTTAGATTTAGCTGATGCAAAGAGGTCGGCATTTACATTACCTAACAATATGTCGCATAAGTCGGTGCACCTGAGTTTAAATGAATAAATCAACCCAATTTAACCATACGATAGGGTGGGATGTTGGTGGAGCTCATCTTAAAGCTGCGCTGCTCGATACCAATGGCGCGCTGTCGCAAGTGCTACAAGTGCCATGTGCGTTATGGCGTGGTTTACCTGAATTAGATGCCGCAATAGATAAAGTACTCAATCATTTTGAGGTAAAAACTGCATTACATGCGATTACCATGACAGGCGAACTGGTCGATATATTTGCTAATCGCGAGGCGGGTGTAAACGCCATTAGTGCTTTGATGGATGCAAAATTAAACGGTGTTAAACTATTTTTTAGTGGCGCCAAAACGCTCGCTGATTCTTCATGCTTTTTAAATTTGTCTGAGGTATCTCAATCTTGGCAGTCTATTGCTTCTGCAAATTGGCTGGCCAGCGCGTGTTTTAGCGCACATCAGTTACAAACCTTTAAAAATAGTAATTATGCTTTATTGGTTGATATTGGAAGTACCACCACTGATTTTGTTACGCTAATCAATGGACAGCCCTCTTGCTTAGGTTTTACTGACGCGGCACGTATGCAATTTGAGGAGCTGGTTTACACTGGTGTTATCCGTACTCCATTGATGGCGTTAGCGCAAAAAATCAGTTTTAACCTTGGTGCTACCAGCGTTGCTGCTGAATTTTTTGCAACTAGCGGTGATGTTTATCGATTAACAGGGGATTTGTTACTGGCTGATGACATGGCAGAAACCGCGGACGGCAAAGATAAATCCATATTCTCTAGCGCCAGGCGTATTGCGCGTATGGTTGGCCATGATGTTGAAGACGCTGATATGATGACTTGGAATCGACTGGCAGAAGCATTTAAAGAGAAGCAGATTGAACGTTTAACTGAGGTGACATTGGTGCATCTAGACCGCATTGCTAAAACTAGTAATAGTCGAGAAATTAGCATTATCGGCGCTGGAGTAGGCCGTTTCTTGGTGAAACAAATCGCAGAAAAAATGCACCACACTTATTTGGATGTCAGTGACTTGTTTAATTGCAATATAGCGAACGCTCAGCAGTCCCAAGCAAGCGTTTGCTTGCCTGCGTATGCGATTGCCTGCCTAATTTATCAGCATGAGATTGCTGCATGAGTTTTCTAAAATACCCCTTAAATTACCAGCCAGATAGTGCGCAGCTATTTGAACGTTTACGTCATCGGCCATGGGCAATTTGGCTCGATAGTGGTCAACCGAATGGCCAATACGGGCGCTATGACATTTTGGTTGCTGATCCATTTATCACGATCACTAGCAGAGAAACTTGCTTGGCTAAGATCCCGAATGCATACACAGAAATTATGCAAGATGGCAAAGCGAGCTTGAGTGCTGAAGATCCATTTGTGATTCTTAATCGCCTGCTCGCACCCTATCAGGCAGCGCAAACTGCGCTACCCTTTAGCGGAGGTGCGCTTGGATACTTTGGCTACGACTTAGGGAGAACAATTGAGGCTGCACTTAGTCACCCCAAAGACCAAGCTGTATTACCAGACATGATGGTGGGCATCTATGATTGGGCAGTGGTGGTTGATCATCGGGAAAAAACTGCTTGTTTGGTTTCGCATGGATTTCATTCTGCCACCCGCAATCAATGGGCAGAGTTATGCGCCTTATTTGATAAGCCAGCGGTTGAGGTAAGTAGTTATTTTGCACTCACGTCCCCAATACGCAGCAATATGGATTTTGAGCAATACGCGCAGGCGTTTCATCAGGTTAAGCACTATATTACTGAAGGTGACTGTTACCAAGTCAATCTAGCGCAACGCTTTTCAGCGCAGGCAAAAGGTGATGGCTGGCTGGCATATCTAAAACTACGGCAAATAAGTCCAGCGCCATTTATGGCTTATATGAATTTTGGGGCTATGCAGGTGCTTTCTGGCTCTCCTGAGCGATTTTTACAGGTGGTGGCTAACCATGTGGAAACTCGCCCGATTAAGGGCACACGCCCACGTTCTAAAGATGCTGTGCAAGATCAGCAATATGCGGCAGCGCTGCAAGCCAGTGTTAAAGATAAAGCGGAAAATCTGATGATTGTAGATTTATTGCGGAACGATATTAGCAAAAACTGCAAAATTGGATCGGTGAAAGCGGATAAGTTATTTCAGTTACAAAGCTTTGCCAATGTGCACCATTTGGTCAGTTTTGTGAGCGGGGTGTTGCAAGCGGGTAAAACAGCTATAGATTTACTGCGTGGCTGCTTTCCAGGCGGCTCTATTACTGGAGCACCCAAATTAAGAGCGATGCAAATTATTGATGAATTAGAACCTAATCGACGTGGTGTTTATTGTGGCGCCATCGGCTATATTGGTTTTGACGGTAATATGGACACCAATATAGCCATACGCACAGCGGTGTATGCCAATGGCGAAATCAGCTTTTATGCTGGTGGTGGTATTGTGGCTGACTCGGTACTAGATAAAGAATATGCTGAGACTTTGGATAAAGCCTCTAGCCTACTTGCGAGTTTGCAGTTTTTTCAAACGGATCAGGGTTAAGCGATGTGGGTGATTAAACTAGGTGGTAGCTTGTTAGGCTCAGAGGAACTATCACACTGGCTAAATTTGATTGCCAAGTACGGCAATGGCAAGGTGGTGATTGTACCTGGAGGTAGTGTATTTGCTGACGCGGTGCGCGAGGCTCAGAAACGCTCAGGTGTTAATGATGTGGTAGCGCATCAGTTGGCGCTATTGGCCATGGATCAGTACGGACAATTATTGGCGGCCATGAACCCAAACTTGGTGACGGCCAGTAGTGAGCTGGAGCTCGCTGAGTGTGGCTGGCAACATAAGGGTGTCATTTGGTTGCCCAGTCGCATGGCATTAGCTGATGCTAGCATTCCAAAAAACTGGCAGCTAACCTCAGATAGTTTAAGTGCCTGGTTGGCCAACAAGCTCGGTGCCGAACAGTTGGTGTTAGTAAAATCTAAAACCTTAAACACCTATCAAGCCTCCGCCACGGTGCAAACATTAGTGCATGATGATTTGATTGATAGCGAATTTCCAGACATGGCTAGCGGAAGCGTCTTTGACAGTTGGTTGTTACATAAAACTGATTATGCTGTGTTTGAGCAAGGTTTTCATGTAGCCCGGCTCAAAGAAAAAGCCTTGTTGGTCAACATCCCTATCAAGTAAAAATTACATCAAGTTATTTTCTACCAATAGTGCTTACGCCAATTTTTTTGTTGCTCTGGCGTCAGGAACGTCCATGCCACAAACCGACTTTGCTTTTGACCTTGCGCCATATTAATGGTTTTCACTTGCCGCGCACCATTGGCTTTTAGTGCTTTGTACACCTCAGGTAAATTGCTCGCTTTTGAAACCAAGCTACTAAACCAGAAAAATTGACCGCCTATTGCTGCGCTTTCTTCAATCATGCGACTGATAAAGGCAATTTCCCCGCCATCGCAAAACAACTCAGTACCTTGGCCGCCAAAGTTAAGTGTTGCAGGTGTTGCTTTACCAAGATTCTGCCATTTACGCTGTGTGCCTTCCTTGGCCTCGGCTAGCGATGCATGAAATGGTGGGTTACACATGGTAAGGTCAAAGTGTTCGTCAGCCTTGATGACACCGCTAAATATGGCGCTAGAAGAAGTTTGTAAACGTAGTTCAATCGCAGATGTTAAGCCTGGATTTGCATCCAATATAGTTTGTGCATTTTTAAGTGCAATGGGGTCTACGTCTGTCCCCACCAACTGCCAACCATATTCACGAAAGGCTATTAGGGGATAGATTGCATTGGCTCCAACACCAATATCGAGCACACGTATTTTTTTGCTCAGAGTGAGTTTGGCATCACTCGCTAATAGATCAGCTAGGTGGTGTACATAATCAGCGCGACCAGGGATGGGCGGACATAAGTATTGCGCAGGAATATCCCATTCAGCAATATTGTAAAAATGCTTGAGTAGGGCACAGTTAAGCGCCTTTACTGCCTTGGGATTGGCAAAGTCTATAGAGAAATCGTTATAGTCGTTTAAGAGCACATAACTGCCAAGTGGTGGACTAGTTAATATTAGTTGCTCAAAGTCGTAGCGTCCTCGATGTTTGTTACGTGGGTGCAATGATAACTTTTCGTCAATTTTTTCTATAGAAGGTTTCTTGGACAAAATGACTGTCTGTCGAACTTTCTTCATCAGTCTGAAGTCAATGCTGAGCGGGGTGAAAGGCTTCAATTAAATATACCGGACGTTGTTTAACCTCGGTATAAATACGCGCAATGTATTCTCCTAGGATTCCGATGCAGAAGAGTTGTAAACCACCTAAGAATAAGATGACCACAATCAATGTCGGAAAGCCCTGTACTATGTCTGGATACACGACACTCTTAATTAAAAAGTAGCTGGCGTACACAAAAGCGCCACCAGCACTGCTTAATCCTAACCAAGTTGCCATTTGCAATGGCGCTGTAGAGAAAGCGGTAATGCCTTGCCATGCGAGCCCAACTAATTTAAAGAAAGGCCATTTGGTATTGCCCGCGGCTCGCGGGTCACGTTCATATTCTATTGTGGCTTGCGGAAATCCAAGCCATGCGTAGAGGCCTTTCATAAAGCGGCCACGTTCACTGAGTTGATTTAATGCCTCGATGGTGCGGCGGCTAAATAATCTAAAGTCGCCTACGTTATGCGGTATTTCAATATCACTAATTTTACCTAACAAATGATAGAACATGCTTGCGGTGGCCTTTTTCCACATTGGCTCACCAAAGCGTTCAGAGCGCTTCATGTTGACAATATCAGCCCCATCACGCCACGCCTGAATCATCGCAGGAATCAGTTCTGGGGGATCTTGTAGGTCTACATCAATCATAATCGCTGCGTCACCGCGACAGAGCTTGAAGCCGGCTGTCATTGCGGCTTCTTTACCGAAGTTACGACTAAATTTAGCATAAGCAATTTCTGGGTGTCGTTGCTTTAGGCCAAGAATAACGACTTCAGTATTGTCGTGACTTCCGTCATTGACATACACAATCTCATAGTTCAAATTAAGTGGCTGCAAAATGCTGATGATCTTGCTGTGGAAGATAGGCAATACTGCTTCTTCATTAAACACCGGCACGATAATGCTTAAATCAATGTGGTTGGGGGCTGTTAAAGTAGTCATGCAAATGTCCAGTAACGATTAAATATAAAGGTTAAAATTAGCCCGCTAAACGTGGCTACTAGCTGTGCCAGCAAGTAATGCAAATGAGGGCTTAAGGCTGCCACAATTAAGGTTTGAATTATAATCCCCACACCGGCGACCAGTAAAAATTTAGGCAAAATTTTACGATGTGCGGCTTGGCTCAGAAACGTATAGCGATAGTTTAGGATGTAGGACGTGAGTGCACCGATACAGCCAGCGAGGAGTGTCGATTGCCACGGCGCCCATAGCATCAAATGGATGGCGAGTAAAAATATCAGATAATGTACTGCAGTCGCTAATCCGCCAGCACTAGTGTATTTGATAAAAGATTTGATCATTGCGTGCTAAAAACTTTCTTGTTTATTAAATTTACCGAAGTGCAGCATGATCGTGGGTAGAATTAATAAATTGAGGATGGTAGAGGTCACTAGCCCGCCGACAATAATGGTGGCCATTGGGCCTTCAATCTCACGCCCTGGTTGTCCGCTGCCCACCGCCAGTGGCAATAAGCCTAAAGCGGTCACGATGGCAGTCATTAAAATAGAGGGTAAGCGTTCAGAGGCGCCGCGAATGCATGTGTCTAAGCCCCATACGCAGTTTTCTTCATCGATGAGATGTTGGTAGTGTGACACCATCATGATGGAGTTGCGCAGGGTAATCCCGAACAGCGTGACAAAGCCGACTAGTGAGCCTAATGAAATCCAACCCCCGGTAAATAGAGCCGCTAATATTCCACCAATCAAGGCGAATGGGAGGTTTGCAAATGTGAGTAGCAAATTACGTAAGCGACCAAATGCGATATACAGCATTAAGAAAACGGCCGCGCCAGCTAAAAACGACTGCATAATGAGTGCTTCCCGCGATTTTGCATTCGCTTCAGCTGCACCAGTAAACTCTAAATAGGCTCCGGGTGATAACACGACATCATGTTGGATTTTAGTTTTAAGTTCAGCGGTAAAAGCATCAATATCACGCCCGAATACATTGGCAGTCACAGTTTGTATCCGTTTGGCACCCGCGTGCAGTATTTTTGACCGACCATTTTCCTGCATAATGTCTGCAACATCACGTAAGCGCAATAACTTACCTTCTGGGTTAAATAGAGGTAGGTTTCCAGCCTCTTGTACATCATCGCGAGCTGGGGTGTCTAGCACTACGCTTACACCAACGACACGACTTCCTTGATAGACCTGCGTGATTGGTACACTTTCATATGCCAAGCGTATGTTGTCTAAAACCTCGGTAGGTTGCAGGCCCCATAAGGCGAGTTTTTCTGGCCGTAAGCGCATGACTAGTTGCGGCGTACCTGGAGGCGATTGTACTAATATGTCAGAAGCGCCTTTAATGCTAGCCACTAATCCAGCAATTGCCTGTGCATCGTGATCTAAGGCGTCGAGGTCATTGCCATAGATATTAATGACTGTGGATGCCGCGTAGCCAGAAATGGTTTCTTCTATCCGCTCGGTTAAAAAGGTGTTGATTGCAAAATTGACACCAACAAAACCGGGTTCTGCTTTACCATCGCCATTTTTATCTAATGTTTCGCCAGCAAGTTCTTCGCGTATATTGTTGAGTATTCGTCGCTGTTCCTCAGCTGAAATGTTGCCGATTTCAATCTCAAATTCGCTGTAGTGTGTGCCAAAAGTGTCAGCGGCATTAGGGGCGCGTCCTACCCATTGCGCTACTGACTTAACCCCTTTAATCTTGCGAATAATTGCTGTGGCTTTATTCCCGATACGAAGCGACTCTTGTTCTGATGTGCCTGGCACAGCAGTCATATGCATAATGTAATGGCCTTCATGCAGGGCAGGAATGAACTGGCTTTTTAGTAAAGGTAAAATGCCTAGCCCCAATGCGATTAGCATGAAACTGACGGCTACCACTATTTTGTAATGCTTTTCAATTTTGTGTAGCACCTTGATATACCATTTTTTGATAATGCGTATCATGGGTGGATCTTCAGCATCTAAATCTGCGTTGCCAAGCAATAGGTAACATAGTGCTGGCGTTAAGGTGAGGGCAATCACTAGAGAGGCCGATATTGCAGCGATATAAGCAAATCCGAGAGGAGCAAACAATTTTCCAGCAACGCCACCTAACGTGAGTAGTGGAACAAATACTAAGATCACAATGATTGTGGCATAAACTACGGAACTACGTACTTCCATTGAAGCATTAAATACCACTCTATGCGTAGGAAGCGGTAGGCTTAACTGGCGATTTTCACGGAGTCGGCGAAAGATATTTTCAGTATCAATAATGGCATCATCCACCACTTCACCTAGCGCAATCGCCAAGCCACCTAACACCATAATATTGAGGCCGATATTGAAATAACTCATCACAACAATGGCAGTTAGTAGTGATAATGGAATGGCCGTAGCGGAGATGATGGCAGTACGCACATTGAATAAAAATAGAAACAGCACGGTAATGACTAAAATAGAGCCGATCAGAATGTCGGTACGTACGCCATGGATCGCCACTTCAATAAAGTTGGCTGGTCTAAACAAGCCCTCATGTAAGGTCACATTTTGTGCGCTTAGTGCAGGCTTGATTTCCTGTAGTGATTTTTCTATGGCCTGGGTCACCGCGTAGGTGTTGGCGCCAAGCTGTCCCTGTACCGATAGATAAACGCCAGTTTCTTCATTGATAGCGGCAGCGCTAATGGAAGGCGTTGCGCCTAAAATCACTTTACCAATATCCCCTAAGCGAACACTTTGCCCATTTTTGTGAAATAAAGTTGCCTGCGCAAGTTGTGCTGGGGTGGTTGACTGACCCTCAGTATTAATGATAATTCGTTGGTTTTTATTTTCAATAAAACCATTCCCACGCACCCCTGTAGCATTTTTAACAGCGGCTTCAATCTGCGTTAAGGATACGCCGTAACGTATCATCTTTTCTGGGTCTACCTGAATTTGCAACTGACGTATCTTGCCACCAAAAACATTGACATCAGCCACCCCTGGAATAGCTAGGAGATGTGGCACGATGGTCCAGTCGACAAGTGTACGTAACTCAGTCAGGTTGAGTGCTTTAGAGGTTACCCCTACGCCAAGTACCGTGCTTGCCGAAGAGGTAAGAGGGGTGATGTTAGGAGAGATAAAGGGAGGTAATTTATTATTTAGTGTCGCCAAGCGCTCTGCTACAACTTGTCGATTGCGGAAAATATCGGTCTGCTCATCAAAAATGACAGTGACGATTGAAAGCCCTGGAATTGACTGGGAACGCATGCTTTTGATACCGACAGAGCCAGCAATACTGCTTTCAATCGGCTGGCTGACCAAGCTCTCTACTAACTCAGCAGATAGTCCAGGTGATTCAGTTTGAATGATGATTTGAGTCGGAGAAAACTCTGGAAAAACATCAAGATTACTTCGCGTCAGGGTGTAAATTCCATACAAAAGTACTAGGCAGGCTAGACCAATAATGACCCCACTAAAGCGAATGGAAAATCGGACTAAGGACGACATCATGGTGATTTAATCCTGATTCTCATTGGTAATTTGTGACTTAAACTCTTCTGAGAGTAATAGTTGTGCACCGCTAGTCACCACAGCGTCATTGGGCGTGAGTTTTCCTGTATAAAACCAACCATTTTCAAGTTCTACTTCAGTATTGATTGGTAGGCGACTAAATTGATCTACACCAAGTTTGCGGTAAACCCAAGGCGTTCCACCATACCAAATGACTGCTGTACTAGGGATAATCACGCCGCTAATACTACCTTTGCTTTGTGTAGACAGAACCTTGACCTGCATGCCAGCCCGCAACTCTGGACTTTTGGCATGATAAAAATAGGTCTTGCCCTGAATCGTGGCACTACTCGCTGGTGCCCGCGAAATATATTGCGCATTGATGTTATGAGAACTCGCTAATGAAGGCGCCACGCTGATACTACTTTTTTGCGTGGGCTCTAGGCTATCAAAGGGTAAGGTTATTTGGATTAACACTTCTTTGTAGTCGATCAAGTTTTGCAATAACTGACTTGCCTCCTTATTGAGAGCTAGTTGTGCCAAGCCTTCTCCCCAAGCTTGTTGCATACTACTGGCCAAATTTGTGGCATTTAATTCGGCCGCAAATACTTTAGCTTCATTGGATTTAACGTCGACTAAGGCTGCTGCAACAGCTTTATCAGATATGTTTTTATCATCCAGATTCAGCGTATGTAAACGGTTGTATTCAGACTTAAAATGGGCTAGCGTTGTGCGCAACACCTCAGCCTCAGCTTTAGATGACAAGTAGCGCGTACGCAAATCAATTAAACTGTCGATACTGATGACATTACCGTAACTGTTTAGCGTGGCTTGGTGTGTGCCTGCTTTAAGCGTACTGGTTTTTATTTCACTTTGCGCTTGTGTGGCTGGATTAACGGTAATGATAGTGTTGCCAGCCTTGTTGTAGACGCGATTAGGCGTTGCAATCTGATCTGTACTCGCTTGGCTAGAGGCCTCGTATTCATCTTTGCCATAGAATACCAACACCCAAAATAGCATTACAATTAAAAATGCTTGTAAGCCAATAATCATGGTCAGTTTCCGGTTCATCAAACGTTGCTCCCAATCACTTTTTTATTATGACCATGCAAATTAATGCGAGGTTGATTTTAAACTTATGGATTCAATATCCAAGCTTTGTGTGGTTTGTATCAATGGTTTTTGTAAGGTATTTTCGAGCTCTGCCTCTGCCATTTTTAATTGGTAATGCGCCAATGCTAGGTTTTTCTCGACTGCATTCAGCTCAAGTTTAGCAAAAGTCAGTTCCAGCCTGTCAATTTCGCCGGCGGCTAGTCTTTTATTCATTTGTTGTGTGTTATGTTGCTGTTGCTTTAATATGAATTTTTGGTTTTCTAGGACTTGTTGCGCTTGCATTAGTTGCGCGTAGGCCACGCTGGCATCACTCATAATTTTACTTTGTAGCGCTTCAAATTGTGCTGCTTCAACTTCACGCAACGATGAGGCTTCGTTGATGGCTACTTTATTTTTGTTTAGCATACTGAGTAAGCCAGATAATCCTAGTGACCACACTTTGTCCCCATACTCATAGGCATAGCCGGGACTAATCGTAATGTTCGGATACTGTTTGGCGATTTCAAGTTTTAATTTAGCTTCGGCTGCTGCATAGCGTTCCAGTGCAATGCGAAGGTCTAGGCGGTTAAACACAGCTTCGGCTTGCAGGTCAGGCTCTAATTTCAGAGTTAGCAGGCTATTGCTGTCGGTGAGTATATTCATGTTTTTAACTTTAGGCAGGCTGAGTCCTAAGTTACTGGCTAAACTAGACATTAATACTAGATGATTCAGTTCGTTGGCTTGTAAGGCTGCGTTACTTGCTTGAAATAGCAGGTTGGCTGTACTTAACTCAACATTAGATGCAGCGCCCAAGCCTAGTCGCTTCTGGTAGATGGCCACGATTTCAGCGCGCTGTATTTTTTCAGCGCTTAGTAAGCGACTTTGTTGTAGATTAAACTGATAGGCATTCAGACTTAACGCTACTTGGTTCCGAAGTTGCCACGCGCTTTGAGCAATTTGTAACTTAGCCGCCAGAGATAAATGCTGCGCGTTTTCTATACGAATCTCACGTTTATTGGAGGTTTCTATTGGGATGTCGATGCTAAGGCTAAATGCGAAAGGGCTTTTAGCCTCATTTGCACGACTGTTATTAGACGCACTTGTGTTGAGTGATGGAGGAAGTCTTGCGCTTGCAGTGCCAACGGTAGCCTCAGCAGCGCGCCACTGAGCTCTATCTACATCTAAACTGGGATGAAAGAATAAGGCACAATAAGTGAGTTCATCAATACCCCATTGCTTAAGTGGTAATTGTTCTTTTTTATATCCACTATTGACTAGGTATTGTGTAAATTCTTGGCTAGAGGGGTCTTTGCTTGCAATCTTTTCAGCATTAAGCTTAACGTCAATGGCTTTTGGCTGATATTGAATAAAGTTACAGGCAGTCAATGTTAGGGGCATTGAAGCCACTAATACTGACATGAATATAAAATTGGTCGTGGTGCGTTGAATCAAAATAGAGGATTTAAATCATTAAAATTAGAAGGCTAAAGCGTGAGGTTGACTAGTTGACGATTTCGTCTTGCACTGCGCTTAGAGCGTCTTGCAGAGTCTCTTCGCTTAAGCTATTGATTGAAGTCGCCAGCAAGTCTGCAGCCGCTAAAAATGTGCCTGGTAAATTATGGCTATCCATCTCGGCGATTAAGCCTGCAGCGGCGCCAGTAACCACTAACAACGCTTGGCGTTCGCGCATTAACAGCTCCAACTCTGATCGTAGCATGTTGATTTCATTTGCATTGATGGCGTTTTGCATATCACTCGACTTTGTTTAATTTTGTATTTGAAAATATTAACATCATTTTCGCACAATCGTAGTTAGCTCTGCTATCTATTGTGCCGCTTGGACCTTATATTTGGCTATATGCTTGGCTGAACTATGAGTGAAGTTGTTTTTGTTAGTCCAAGTAACATTGCACTCCCTTAAGTGATGTTAACTAAACGCATACGCTGTAAATAAAAGTTAGGAATAAAAACAACTTTTTCATTTATATCTTTTCGCTGATGGCATAGTTGCGCTACAATAGCGCCTTGTTTTAACGGCTGAGGTTTATTTCAGCTGAACCCTACCTGCGAGAGTGGCGGAATTGGTAGACGCACTGGATTTAGGTTCCAGCGCCGCAAGGCGTGAGAGTTCGAGTCTCTCCTTTCGCACCAAAGTTTTATAAGCAATTAAAATCGCCCCGTGAATGTAAATTTCGGGGCTTTTTTATGTCTGTTAGGCGTGACTACGCTGCTGAAAATTTACCAGACTGGTGCGAAAAGCTCCGTCCTTTAGGTTGGAGATGGATAGCACGGATGCCAAAGGCATCCTTTGTCTTAAAAACTAATCAAATAAAAGCACGGAAAGGCGCATGAAATAGGGCTTTAAGTCATATTTGGTTGCTATACTATAGTACGATGCTAATAAGAAAAGCCTTCAAATTCCAGCTACAACCGAACGGTGCCCAGCAACGCGACATGCGTCGCTACGCTGGCAATGCCCGTAAGGTTTGGAACTTAGCGTTTGCACAGCAACAAGCTAACCATGCAACTGGCGAGAAGTTTGCCAGCGCCATGGCCATGACCTACTGGTTGCCGGCCATGAAGGAGACTTTTGCTTTCTTAAAAGACTCTCCGTCACAAACCCTGCAGCAAGTCACTACCGATCTTGCCTTTGCCTACAAGCACTTCTTCGCAGGCCGTGCCGACTTTCCGAAGTTCAAAAAGAAAGGTAAGTCTGGTGATAGTTTCAGGTTTCCACAAGGCTTCAAGCTTGAACCACACAACAACCGTGTGTTCTTGCCGAAGCTTGGTTGGATCCGCTACCGCAACAGCCGTGACGTAGTCGGCACCATCAAGAACATCACCGTGAGTTGCACTAACGGTCAATGGTTTGCATCCATGCAAACCGAACAAGAAGTGGCACAGCCACTTCCAACCGCAATCACTGCAGTGGGTATTGATGTGGGCATTGCCCGCTTCGCTACCTTAAGCGATGGCACTTTCATCGCGCCTGTTAATAGCTTCAAGCAACACCAACTGAAGCTTGCCCGCTATCAGCGGGCAATGTCTCGCAAGAAGTAGTTTAGTAAAAACTGGCAAAAGGCCAGACAAAAAGTAAGTAAAACGCACGCCCGTATTGCGAACATGCGAAGGGACTTTCTCCACAAGACTTCAACCATTATCAGCAAAAACCACGCCATGATATTCGTAGAAGATCTGAAAGTCGCTAACATGAGTAAATCCGCAAAGGGCACCGCCGCTAAGCCAGGCCGTAAAGTCCGCCAAAAGGCGGGACTTAACCGGTCCATCCTGGACCAAGGTTGGAGTGAATTCCGGCGCCAGCTGGAATACAAACAAGCTTGGAACGGTGGTTGGTTAGATGCGGTTCCACCGCAATACACTAGTCAAGAATGCCCGTGTTGTGGGCATACGGCGAAGGATAACCGCAAGACACAAGCACACTTCGTGTGCATGGATTGTGGCTTTGCGGAACATGCCGACTTGGTTGGTGCGATCAATATACGAAGGGCAGGACTTGCCCGGTTAGCCTGTGGAGACACTTCGCTTGAAGTAAGAGCGTCGGCCCAGGAATCTACAGAAGATACTAGGCAGCTTTTAGCTGCCTAGATCAGTATGAATCCCTGCCCTTTAGGACAGGGAGAATGTCAATAGCAATCAATAAGATATGTTTGTATTTTCTTTAAATTTTCGATAGTGAAATTTACTTGCTTGAATATCCTGATAGCAGACATACAAAATCTTCACTATCGACCCTAAGCGGACGGTCATGAGTTAATCAAAGTGGTTAAATATGCTGATTGTTAGATATAGGTGTGACGTAACTGCATGAGGTGCATCTACTAATTACGGCCATCTCTTGCAAAGTAGTCACGCCTAATAACACCATGATTCTCGATTTCGTTACCTTGACCGTAATTTCGGCAAGTTCAAGATGTTGAGCGATGTCCTTGACCATCATCCCGTTACTCAACAAATCAAATATGATCCGTTGTTTTGTGCTCAATAACGATAATTTGGTGGCGTAGATATGAACGAGTGAAGCCGAGTCCATTTCCGATAAAGGGGTTTCTTTTAAATATCTAATACTATAAGTAGCCATAATGCATTCTCGTTGATTGAAATTAAAACAGCTTTCTGTAGCGAAGTATCCAGCGACTGTCTTCAATAAATCCATTGTCTGTTTGTAAATCACGTCCGTATTGAATTGATATTCTGCCGAAGGAGTAGTGCCCCATCGCCGTGAGTTGGAAGCGTTGAAGGTTGATAGTGTCTTGTTGATTAACGGCATTTATCGTCGTTTCGCCACCCGTCGTGTAAAAATAAGTGGCAGCCACGGAATACGTAGGGTTGATGGTATAGCTTAAGGCCGTTTGTGCTGTGTAAAGAACGCTCTGTCCACGCTTGTAATGCCCAGATAAATAATCATTGTTATCCCCAGACCATAGTGCATCAATCGCAGCAGACCAAGCTAGCGAATCTAAAAGTGGAATTTGATAGGCGGTCTGAAGTGCTGTTTGGTATCTGTTCCCACCAATATTGAATGCGCGATTATTGTCATAACTGCCTGTTGGGACCGTTAAGTAACCCCCCACGGCCCAATAAGTCCGAGTATCTCGATTAGCGTAAGGCCAGATAGCTAAAAGCATTGAGGTATCACCGATTCCCGCATCACCTTTATATGAAGATAAAGCGCCTTCTGGATGCGTATATCCAACAGGAGTTTGAGCGTAGAAGAATGCTGGATAATCAGCAATTTTAAATGAGCGCCCTAATCGAACTAAAAATTGTGAAACTTCAATTTTTGGGTTACCAACCTGCTTTATGCCATCAATATATTTATTACCATAGCTACTTGATTGATATGAGAATTGAACTAAAGTTAAATCAGGTGGAGGCGCAACTAAGTCTCCTGCCTGCAAATCAATGGCGTAAGTTTGATTGCTAACTAAAAGCAACCCAAAAACTAGCCATGAACTTTTATGTACAAATTGCATTCGTTTTTCCAAGAAAACTAAGATAAAAATTAATACAATTTCGTGATTAAATTTACCACTAAACGCCAATGCGTAAAATATATTAAAGTGTTCAGCCTGTCGTTAAGAAACCATTAGGCGCATTAACTTATCTGCTTTGCAGATTTGGCTGTGAATTTCACTACTGTAGAATAAAGTTCGAATTCGATACTGAATTAAGTACTCTGGCGGAAGTTAACAAATTGATTTGCATTACTTTTGTATTAGTCGTAAATACGTTAGCAAAACAATCTGAAACTTCAACATAGGCTAAGTTCGGTACATAGTAGGTTCGATTTTTGTTGGCAAGCCTATCTAACACAACAAAACTTTCAGTTTCATTATTTGTGCTGAGCAATTGCCATCTATTTTTATCAAATCCACTAAACATAATATGCCTAAGATATGAATGTATTTCTACATTCGCCGGTCGCCATTTATTTTCTGAAAAAAACCAACCATAAGAACGAGCCACAATAAGTTTAAGTATTGATACTTAAACTTAGATGGCAAAGTCAATAAGGCGGCTTTTACTTATCGCCGACTAACCATTAATTATTTAGCAGCTTCAGCAGGTGCAACTTCAGCAGCAGGCGCAGGTGCGGCCTCAGCGGCAGGAGCAGCTTCAACAACAGGTGTAGCTTCTTCTTTTTTAGCACAAGCCGTTAATGTAAGCGCTAAGAGTGCAGCAAGTAATATCGAACGTGTCATTTTTAATTCCTTAATAAGGTTAAAGTCAGTGAATAAAGTTATTAAATAATTTCAATTGAGAATGTGTAAAATCCAACATGTCTGAAATTAGAAATCATGGATGGCAATCATTCCGCAAACTAACCCTCACTAACAACCCCTAATTGGGGATATTTTGGATATGTTTTTAGGGTTAAGATTTACAGCATAAGCCATGGCTCTTAATTAAGCCGCATCCTAAGTATCAACCAACCTCGTAATAGGCTACATCAAAAAGTGGTAAGATTTAATTTGCTAGCACACTGTCATTCACATGAATAAGAACACCATCCATGCACTTTGATCTCATTACTGCGACATTTGTTGTGGGGTTGATGTATTGCTTATTCCCAATATCAGTCTATGTGTTCTTAAAAGAGCACCGCAACCTAGTTGTCCACCTTTGGACTATAGGCGGTATTTTTGGAGGCATTGGGTTTATCATCGTCTCCCTTAGGGCTGAGCTCATCAACCTTCCAACATCAATCACATACACCCTGCCTAACGCTCTATTCTTTTCCGGCACACTACTTAGACTTCAATCATTAAAAATTGATTGCAATCAACCCATCAAGAAGATGCATCTTTTGCTGGGCTCTTTATTATTTATCTTGATGTACGAACTGGCTTGGCGCACATTAGGTGTTGATCAAGCAAGAAATTACCTCTTACCAACCTATGCAATTGAACTGTTATTTGTAGTGCATGTTGCTTGGGTCTACGAGAAATTACATGGCATAAAAACCATTCGCGTGATTAGCTACAATTACTTTTTGTATGCATGCATCTTATTGATCAAAACACTATCCGTTGTCTTTGGCGCTGAAGTCAGTCAACTGTATACCGCGCAGAGTACCATCAACATCGTCATGTCACTCATTGCCTTTACTACTGTGGTCTACACTAACTTAGGCTATGTGGGCATTGTGCTCGAAAGGGTGAATAGAGAACGAACCGAAAGCTTAGGTGAGAATAAAAAATTGGTCGCCATTCTCAAGAAAAAAGAAGCTCTCATCACCCAATATGCACGGACAAAGGCATTCTCTGACATAGGTGGCTACGGATCTTCTGTCATTCATGAGATTTCTCAACCGCTCACCGCAGCGTGGTTCGCCCTAGAGAACCTGTCCAGCCTACTCAAGAAGCAAAAAAATATACCTATTCAAGTCACTGATCGACTCAATCTGGTCATGGCGCCCACACAACAAGCCATTCTAATAATTAAAAACTTACGCAGTTTAATGACGAAATCAGATTTTAACGTGACCTCCGTCAATCTTAGAGAAAAAGTTAATGAAAGCCTTTCCGTCATGGGAAATAAGGCAAAAAACAACAACATAATCATTAAAATAGAACCAACTATTCCGAAAAGCATTCTAGTGTTAGCCGATGATGCACAAATCAATCATGTGCTCATTAACATTCTAGATAATGCAATCGACTCGGTGGTAAATAACACGAGTTCACAGGCAAAGCGCGAAATACTCATTAGCATTACACCCATGAATAAGTCCATATTAATTAAAGTTATGGATTCTGGCATTGGCTTATCTGCCAAGGTGGCGCGTGAAATGTTTAATTGGCTAGCCAGCAATAAGGCTGGCGGCATTGGAATCGGATTGGCCTTGAGTAAGATGTTTGTTGAAAGTTGGGGTGGTCAAATTAGTGCCCGCAATGTCAATCAGAATGAAGCGCAGTTAACCGGTGCCGTTATTGAGTTAACCTTGATGACTAGTCCCTCTCCCGATGATAAAGAAGAGTAAAACGGTTTATCTGATTGATGACGACACAGCTATTTTGAGCGGGATTACGCTTTTCTTGCGCGACCAGGGCTTTCAAGTCAAAGCCTACACTAATCTCACGGACTTTAAAGAAAGTTTACCCATTGCCCCCCTTTCAGTCCTGTTAACCGACATGCAGATGGTCAGTGAAAGTGGATTAGACCTGCAAGACTTTTTAAATAATGAGCGCATTGATGTACCAATGATATTTTTAAGTGGTAACAGCCAGCCACAACAAATTATCAGTGCGCTAAAAAATGGTGCGGATGATTTCTTACTTAAACCAGTTGAACCTAATCTACTGCTTAACTTGATTGAAAAAACCTTTGAAAAGCTGATGCATCAATTTGTACACGCAGAAAAAAATGTAGCGTTTTCACTCCTATATCAATCCCTAACAGAAAAAGAAAAAGAAGTAGCGCAATATATTAAACAAGGGTTTTCAAACAAGATGATCGCCGAGACTTTGGGCCTAAAAGCCGATACCATTAAAAAGAAACGCGCGATAATTTTCGAAAAACTACATTGCAGTAGCCTTCCTGAATTTCTTAAAACGTTTCCCTTAAAATAAACTTAGCACAATCTAGTCGAAAATTATTTTAAGTCATAGTCCCGAATTGGGGATTGTCTCAGCCATTCACTCCATTTAATCTTAATCCAGAATAATCTTTTTTGATAAATTCGCGTCAATGGGCAGTCGCGCCAATCATCTGGGCGCAACATATAAGCCAAAGTGACGAATTTTAACGGTCATTTATATACCGAATCGAGTAAACAATGGAAGATAAAGAAGGAACACTTTTAGTCGGCAAGGGTGTGAGCTTAACAGGCAGCATTATTGCGACAGGTGCAGTTCACGTTTACGGGGAAGTTAACGGCGAAATTACAGCCCAAGAAATTTTTGTGGGCATAAGTGGCAAAGTGAGTGGCGATGTAAAAGTAGATGTTGCTGATATTCAAGGTGAAATAGTTAATTCATTAGAAGTTAGAAAAACATTAATTGTCAGAGCTAATGGGAAGATTTCAGGCACTATCCGCTATCAATCTTTAGAAATCGAGCACGGTGGATTAATAGAAGGTCAAATAGATAAGCTGCCCCTGAAAACTGAATTTGAATCTTTACCAATTAAAACGACTTCTGTAATTACAAATACTGATGATTAGTTTGGCATCCAAGTTGGATTACTCCTCCTTTTCACCAATAAAATTGGTGAAAAGCCTATGGGGACACGAGTATACCGATTTTAGATTAATCTTTGAACAGTCTGACGAGCTACATTATTTTTACATAAAATCCAACACGCAACGCTTAGTGGCAAGGTGTTTGGTTTGTGCTTGCTTAGCAATTATTTTTACCATCACGGCGCTTTCACTTCATAGTAGCTTATCAATTTGGCGCTATGAAAAACTAGTAACGTCAAAGATAGAGGCTGAGAAAAAAAGAAAAGAAGCTTTTGAAGCTCTAGCAGATCTATCAGATGAACCACAAACTTTTTCTGAGGAAATCCCTCAATCTAGGTTGTTAGCAATAGCACATAAATATAAAGATGATTTAAATAAGATGCACCACTTAGTGGAATTTTCAACTTTAGAACTTGCACGTGCAAACAGAACCCTTGAGCTAGGGCTTAAAGCTTCCGGCATGTCATGGAATGACATCGAGAGGATAGAAAAAAACATCTCAGCAAAGCATTTAGCCAGTGGTGGCCCTGCAAATGAAATTACATTAGATGCCCCAAGTACAAAGATGTCGGAAGATTACAAGAAAAGTCTTGTAAAAAATGAAGCTCTCAATTCATTTCTATCATCATTCCCGACAACGGCACCAGTGAGCCACGCGACCACATCCTCCAAGTTTGGACCTAGAATTCACCCAGTGACAGGCAAGCTTTCATTACATGAAGGCTTGGATTATGTACCTACCAGTGATTTGTATGCGAGAAATGTCCTTGCGGGCACTGTTGAAACAATTGCATTCGACAATCATGGCTATGGAAACCTAGTAACAGTGTCACATAGCAATGGCATCAGAACATTGTATGGTCACCTAAGCTTAGTATCAGTGAAGCTTGGCCAAAAAATTATCAAAGGCACTCCTATAGGAAAGATTGGCAATACAGGGCTTTCAACTGGAACTCATTTGCATTTCGAAATTGCTGAAAACAATACTAAAACGAACCCATCAATCATCATGGCTATGGCAAAAAATGTTCAATAAATATAAACGTCCAGCAGTCAATAACAGTCCAATTGAGCGTGTCTTAGGTGAAGAACAAGCTGACATACCTTTATCTAACCATTTAAATGAGTCCACAATTGCAATACAAAGGCCCTCAATTATTAGTGCTGGCGCTGTTTTAGATGGAAATTTTACTTTTAATGGCATTTTGCATTTAGACGGCCAATTTAAAGGCAATCTTAAGGCAGATAAAATTACTATAGGTAAAAGCGGTGTATTTAATGGAAAATTAAATGCGGATGTTGTTGTTGTGATGGG
>Ga0114964_10000428_pt1 | contig 32742 bp, 27 predicted proteins | sample C_131016_MF_Meta_FD_92638 | JGI IMG/M metagenome (GOLD analysis project Ga0114964, IMG submission 92638) | Freshwater microbial communities from Lake Croche, Canada to study carbon cycling - C_131016_MF_MetaG | ecosystem: Environmental > Aquatic > Freshwater > Lake | place: Lake Croche, Canada...
CGGGTTTGGTTCAGGTCCATCTGGCAGCCTTCGATCACGGCCATCAGGTGGCGGCTCTCGATGCCAAAGGGCTGGGTGTGCGGCATCAGCGCGTGCATGACCGGGTGACTGGGCTGGCCTGCGTAGGCTTGCTGCACTTCTTTTTGCCACCAGCCGAGCTTGACCGCGGCCACGCTGGGGTCCAAGATGTCGTCGACCACATCGTCCACTTCGCGGCAAAACGCGTAAAAAGCAGTGATGGCCGCACGGCGATCGGCGGGCAGGAAGAGGAAGGCGTAATAAAAGCTGCTGCCCGAGGCGGCGGCTTTTTGCTGGACGTAGTCTTGCGGGCTCATGGGCAGGATTCTCGCACTGCTGCAAGTCGACTGAATTCTTGGACCAGTGTCTTGCGCGTAGCGCCGCCCCGCAGGATTCGCCACAGCAGGTGATTGACTTCTTGGCGTGGCATTTTCACAGGCTTGATCAAGGCGCTGGGCCCGGATTGGCGCAGCAGGGCCAGTGTTCGGATGCCAATCAAAGCGGGCAGGGCGCTGGCCAAGCGCACCCGCACAGGGCGAACCGCCTGGCAGTAAGTCAACCCGTCCAAGAGTTGGGCATGGGTGCCATCCAGATACTCATTCCAAAGCGGTGACAAGCTGGTCAAGTGTTGACCGCGTTGAACGCTTTGAACCAGTTGCGCGGGCTCAAGACCCAGCTCGGACAGGCGATCGCGAGGCCAATAGCAGCGCCCACTGGCCAAATCGGCACCCGAGTCGCGCAGGATGTTCAGCCGTTGAAGGCCCATGCCATAGTGGCGGCCCAGTTGCCGCATTTCTGTTGTGGATCGTGTCGAAAAGTCAGCCAAGTGGCGAGCGCACAGATCGGTCCAAAACTCCCCTACGCATCCTGCCACCTCCCAGGTGTAACGGTCCAAATCGGCCTGCGAGTTCAAGGCGTCATGGCCGTTGCCAAACCGGGCCACGTCCGCCATTTGGCCCCGGGTGATGTGACCTAAAACCTCGCGTACGCTGAGTTGGTCTGCCGCCTTGAGCGTGTGAAGCTGTCTCAGGCACTGGGGCCAGGCATGCATCAATGCGCGCTCTTGGAGGTTGTCCTGTTGTTCCGCGAAAGCTTGGATTTGCCTGCTCAAATCCTCACGGCCTTGGCTTGGCGTTTGGATCGCTTGCATCAAGCCGGCCAACAAATCCAAACGTTCAGCCTGGGTTTGCGCGGTGGTGTCTGCCACCGTATCCGTCGCCCGAGCGAGCAGGTAACCCACGGCGACAGGGGCTTGAATCGCCTTGGGCAGCAGCCTGATAGACAGGTTGAAAGACCGAGACACCCCTTTCAGCAGTTGGCGCAGGGCCAACTCCTTCTGGATGGGCTGTGAATGGGCTTGTTCAGTCATGGTCAATGCCCATTGTCGCTTGACAGAAATCAGGGCTTTGTTTAAATTACTAACCAGTTGGTCATTAACTTCAAATTGAATTCTTATGAATTATTTTAAATCACTGCGCGCCGCGCCTTGCCAATCCTTGCTGGCCCTGGGTTGCCTCATGGCCATTGCAGCTTGCTCCAAACCTGAAGCCGTACAAGAGCCCGTCCGTTCGGTCAAGGTGATCACGGTGGGCACAGGCACGGTATCTGAGAGTGGGGAATTTGCAGGCGAAGTCCGTGCCCGCGTGGAGTCGCGTTTGGGTTTCAGGGTGGCAGGCAAAGTCACTCAGCGCCAAGCAGAAATGGGCCAGCACGTCAGAGCGGGCGCCGTCTTGGCGCAAATCGATGCAACCGATTACCAACTGGCCGCCCAAGCGGCTCAGGCGCAAGTGGCAGGAGCGCGCACACAGCGCGATTTGGCCCAAGCAGAATACAAACGCTACGAGGGATTGCGTGCGCAAAACTTCATCAGCAGCGTGGAACTTGAGCGACGGGAAGCCAGCTTGAAAGCCGCTCAGTCCACTTTGGACCAAGCGCTGGCACAAGCCCAAAACCAGGGCAACCAATCTGGTTACACCCAATTGCGTGCCGATGTTTCAGGTGTCATCACCTCGGTGGAGGCCGAAGTCGGGCAAGTACTCGCCGCGGGCACACCCGTGTTTCGTTTGGCGCAAGACGGGCCTCGCGATGCGGTGTTTGCAGTCTCCGAAAACAGGGTGATGCGCTTGCAAAAGGGGCAAGTCATGACGGCTGTGATGACCCAAGGTGGCCCCGCCGTGCAAGGGCGTATCCGAGAAATTGCGGGCAGTGCCGATCCTGTGACCCGAACTTTCACGGTCAAGCTGGCCTTGGAGGCGGCTGACAAACTGCCTTTGGGCGCCAGTGTCAATGTGCAAGCCGCAGGCCCGAAGGCCAATGCGCCTGTGGTCATCAAAGTGCCCGCCTCGGCATTGCGCCAGGAAGGCAAGGGCTCGGCGGTGTGGGTGCTGGACGAAGCCAAAATGACCGTGTCTTCGCAAGCGGTGGTGGTCACCACCGCCGACAACAACGAGGCGGTGATTGCATCGGGTTTGACTGTGGGTCAACGCATCGTTTCAGCAGGCGTGCATGTCCTCAATCCAGGTCAAAAAGTGACGGTTTACAAAGCCCTCATCACGCCATCGCAGGACCGTTGATTCGCCATGAGCACATTGCATTCACAACCGGCTGCAGACCGTTTCAACCTGTCCAAATGGGCGCTGGACCATCCCGCGCTGACGCGCTATTTGTTGATCTCCCTGATGGTGCTGGGCTTTGCGGCCTATTTCCAATTGGGCCAAGACGAAGACCCGCCCTTTACCTTCAGGGCCATGGTGGTACGTGCTTATTGGCCCGGCGCCACAGCGCAGCAAATGGCCGAGCAAGTGACCGACAAACTCGAGCGCACTTTGCAAGAAGTGCCCTATGCGGACAAGATTCGCAGCTATTCCAAGCCCGGTGAGGCGCAAATCACTTTCGAGATCAAGGATTCGTCCAAAGGCGCTGATGTGCCCAATGTTTGGTACACCGTTCGCAAAAAGATCGGAGACATGCGCTCGAGCCTGCCCAGCGGCGTGATTGGGCCGTTTTTTAACGATGACTTTGGCGATGTGTATGGCGTCATTTACGCCTTGCGCGGCCAAGGATTCAGTCCCGCCGAGGTCAAAGTCTTTGCCGATGCGGCGCGCCAGCGGATTTTGCGCGTGCCCGATGTGGCCAAGGTCGAACTGTTTGGTGTGCAAGATGAAAAACTGTTCATCGACATCTCCCAAAAACGTCTGGCACAAATGGGCTTGGACATGTCAGCGGTGATTGCGCAATTGAACCAGCAAAACGCCATTGAGTCGGCCGGCATTTTGCAGGCCGCCGAGGAGGGGGTGCAAATCCGGGTGGCCGGACAATTCAGTTCGCTGGAGGCTTTGCGTGCCATGCCGATCCGCGGCGCGAGCGGTAACCAGCTGCGTTTGGGTGACCTGGCCAGCTTGTCGCGTGGCTACATCGATCCGCCACAGGTCAAAGTGCGTCACGACGGCAGCGATGTGATTGGATTGGGCGTTTCGATGGCCAAAGGGGGCGACATCATTGGTCTGGGCAAGGCGCTGCAATTGTCTGCCCAGCAAATCCGCTCAACTTTGCCGGCCGGCATGGAGTGGATCCAAGTGCAAGACCAGCCGCAGGCGGTGTCGAGTTCGGTGAATGAATTCATCCATGTGCTGATCGAAGCGGTGGTCATTGTGCTGGGCGTGAGCTTTCTGGCCTTGGGTTTGCATAAACGGCCGGGTGTACACCCCCTGTGGCGGCGCTGGACGCTGGATGTGCGGCCCGGCTTGGTGGTGGGCATTACCATTCCGCTGGTCTTGGCGGTGAGCTTTTTGGCGATGTATTACTTGGGCATTGGCTTGCACAAAATATCGCTCGGCTCCTTGATCATTGCCCTGGGCTTGTTGGTCGATGACGCCATCATTGCCGTTGAGATGATGGTGCGCAAAATGGAAGAGGGCTACGACAAAGTGCGCTCCGCTACCTTTGCCTATGAGCTGACGGCCATGCCCATGCTGACGGGCACGTTGATCACCGCCACCGGCTTTTTGCCCATCGGCATGGCCAAGTCTGTCACCGGGGAATACACCTTTGCCATTTTTGCGGTGACGGTGGTGGCCTTGCTCATCAGCTGGGTGGCGTCGGTCTATTTTGTGCCCTATTTGGGGGCCTGGCTGCTCAAACCGCCAGCGCATGCCCACAGGGTTTCCGCCGATCCTGAACCGCAAGAATTGTTCGACACACCGTTTTACAACCAGTTTCGTCGCGCTGTGAATTGGTGTTTGGAGTACCGATGGGTCACTATGGGTGTGACGGTTTTGATGTTTGCTTTGGGCATCGCCGGCATGGGCAAGGTGCAGCAACAGTTCTTTCCGGACTCCAGTCGCCCGGAAATTCTGGTTGATTTGTGGCTGCCTGAAGGCGCAACTTTCAGCGCCAGTGAAGAAGTCGCCAAGCGATTTGAAAAACGCATGCTGGCAGAGCCCGGCATCAAGTCAGTCACCACCTGGGTGGGCTCCGGCGTCCCCCGCTTTTACTTACCGCTCGACCAGATCTTTGCGCAAACCAACGTGTCTCAGTTGATTGTGTTGCCCCAAGACTTGAAAACCCGCGAGAGTTTGCGCATCAAGTTGCCAGGCATTTTGGCGCAAGAATTTCCGGAGATTCGGGGGCGTGTCAAATTGCTGCCCAATGGCCCGCCTGTCCCTTATCCGGTGCAATTCAGGGTAGCGGGTGCAGACCCGGTGATGCTGCGAGAAAAGGCCGACGAGGTCAAAGTCATCATGCGCAGCAGCCCCTTCACACGGGGTGTCAACGACAACTGGAACGAGTCTGTCAAGGTCATTCGTCTGGAGGTGGATCAAGCCAAAGCGCGTGCTTTGGGTGTGAGCAGCCAGTCGATTGCGCAAGCCTCTCGCACTTTGTTTTCCGGCAGTCCGATTGGCCAATTCCGCGAAGGCGACAAACTGATGGACATCGTGTTGCGACAGCCTTTGTCGGAACGCGATGCGATCTCTGATTTGGGACAGGCCTATGTCCCCACAGCGTCGGGCAAATCCGTCCCGCTGATGCAAATTGCCCAGCCCGTTTTTGACTGGGAGCCTGGCGTGATCTGGCGTCAAGGACGCGACTATGCGATCACGGTGCAAAGCGACCTGGCCGAAGGCCTTCAAGGCGCGACCGTGACGGCGCAATTGCTACCAGAGTTGAAGGCGCTGGAGGCCAAATGGCATGCAACAGGTCAGACCGATTACCGTATCGAGGTGGCAGGCGCGGTGGAGCAAAGTGCCAAAGGCTCTGCCTCCATCGCGGCAGGTGTCCCGGTGATGCTGTTCATTACCTTCACTTTATTGATGCTGCAATTGCAAAGTTTCAGTCGATCCATGCTGGTGTTTCTCACGGGGCCCTTGGGCATGGCCGGTGTGGCCGCGGCTTTGTTGGCCCTGAACCGGCCTTTTGGCTTCGTGGCTTTGCTGGGCGTGATCGCCTTGATGGGCATGATTCAGCGCAATTCGGTGATCTTGATCGACCAGATTGAGCAAGATCGGGCTCAGGGTATACCCGCCTGGACCGCGATTGTGGAGTCCGCAGTCAGGCGCCTCAGACCGATCGTGCTGACCGCTGCTGCCGCTGTTTTGGCCATGATCCCGCTGTCGCGCAGCGTGTTTTGGGGCCCGATGGCGGTGGCGATCATGGGGGGCTTGGTGGTGGCCACGGTGCTGACACTGTTGGCATTGCCCGCCATGTACGCCGCTTGGTTCCGCGTGGCCAAGCCCCACTGAAAACGCCCACTTTCATGGGTAAAATAGCGGGTTGACCGATTTCATGCGGGCGATCAGTTCAAGTGGGCGTTGATGCGCACTTGAACTGTCCGCCCGTTTTATTTGGACCCGCGCGGGTGGCGAAATTGGTAGACGCACCAGGTTTAGGTCCTGACGGTAGCAATACTGTGCGGGTTCGAGTCCCGCCCCGCGCACCAACTTATTAACCAGAGAAGCACCATGGCAGTTACTGTAGAAACCCTCGAAAAACTGGAACGCAAAATCACGCTGTCACTGCCTGTGACGGCCATCCAGTCTGAAGTTGACGCACGTTTGAAAAAACTGGCCCGCACGGTCAAGATGGACGGCTTTCGCCCAGGCAAAGTGCCCATGAACGTGGTCGCGCAGCGCTATGGTTACTCGGTTCAGTACGAGGTCATGAACGACAAGGTGGGTGAAGCTTTTGCGGTCGCCGCCAACGAAGCCCAAGTGCGCGTAGCGGGCCAGCCCCGTATCACGGAAAAAGAAGGCGCACCCTCCGGTGAGTTGACTTTTGACGCGGTGTTCGAGGTCTATCCCGAGGTTAAGTTGGGCGATTTGACTGGTGTTGAGATTGAAAAAACTTCTTCTGAAGTCTCTGACGCTGCGATTGACAAAACCATTGACATTTTGCGCAAACAACGCCGCACCTTTGCGCAGCGCGCCATGGACACGGCCACGGCCGAGGGTGACCGCGTGACGGTGGACTTTGAAGGCAAAATTGACGGTGAAACTTTCTCTGGCGGCAAAGCGGAAGACTTCCAGTTCATGGTCGGTGAAGGCCAGATGCTGAAAGAATTTGAAGACGCTGTGCGCGGCATGAAAAATGGTGAAAGCAAGACGTTCCCCTTGGCTTTCCCGGCGGACTACCACGGCAAAGATGTGGCTGGCAAAACTGCCGACTTCATGGTCACGGTCAAGAAAATCGAAGCCGCCCATCTGCCGGAGGTGAACGAAGCCTTGGCCAAGTCACTCGGTATCGCGGACGCTTCCGTGGACGGTTTGCGCTCCGACATTCGCAAGAACCTTGAGCGCGAAGTGAAATCACGCTTGCAAGGCCGCAACAAACAAGCCGCCATGGACGCGCTGGTCGCCAAAGCTGAGCTGGATTTGCCCAAGTCCATTGTTCAATCCGAGGTGGATCGCTTGAAAGAAGGCGCTCGCGCCGACTTGAAGCAGCGCGGCATCAAAGACGCCGACAAAGCCGAAATCCCTGACGATATTTTTGTGCCGCAAGCTGAGCGCCGTGTGCGTTTGGGTCTGGTGGTAGCCGAATTGGTTCGCGCCCATGCACTGCATGCCAAACCCGAGCAGATCAAGGCCCACATTGACGAGCTGTCTTCCAGCTACGAGCGTCCCGCCGACGTGGTTCGCTGGTATTACAGCGACAACCAGCGCATGGCCGAAGTGGAAGCCGTGGTCATTGAAAGCAATGTCGCGGAATATGTCATGTCCCAAGCCAAAGTGACCGAAAAGTCGATGTCCTTTGATGAATTGATGGGCCAACAAGCTTGAGCTTGATTGCTCAATCGTCTTGAAAATCTGACTTTCTCGCCCTTGGGGCTTGTGAAGGACTTGCAGTTCTGTCCACAAGCCCCATTTCATTGAAGGTCTCCCAAAAGGGTTAAAGTAGTTAAATGAAGACAGGAACGAACATGAGTGAATTCGAAACCCAAGCCTTGGGCATGGTCCCCATGGTGATTGAAACGTCTGGCCGCGGAGAACGCGCCTATGACATTTATTCCCGCTTGCTCAAAGAGCGCGTGATTTTCTTGGTCGGTGAGGTCAACGACCACGCAGCCAATTTGGTGGTGGCCCAAATGCTGTTTCTGGAAAGTGAAAACCCAGAAAAAGACATCTCCTTTTACATCAACTCCCCCGGTGGTTCTGTCAGTGCAGGCATGGCGATTTTCGACACCATGAACTTCATCAAGCCCGCCGTGTCGACGCTGTGCATGGGCATGGCGGCCAGTATGGGCGCTTTTTTGCTCACTTCGGGTGCCAAAGGCAAACGCTTTTGTCTGCCCAACTCCAAAGTGATGATTCACCAACCTTTGGGTGGCACACGCGGACAGGCCACAGAAATTGAAATCCACGCCCGTGAAATCCTGAAAACCCGCGAGCAATTGAACCGTATCCTGGCCGAAAAGACGGGTCAGCCGCTGGAGAAAATCGAGCGCGACACCGAGAGGGATTACTACCTTTCCGCTGATGAAGCTAAAGAATACGGCTTAGTTGACGAAGTCATTGCCAAGCGGCCTTGAGAACAGTGTGCTCCAACTGACCCTTCGGTCTAGCAGTCGACGGCGTTTTCCGGGACCGGAGAACGCCGTTTCCCGTTTATCATTGACTCATACGAATTATTAGGCGTTGTTATGGCCGACAAAAAAGGCACATCTTCCGAGAAAAATCTGTACTGCTCCTTTTGCGGTAAGAGTCAGCACGAAGTGAAGAAACTCATCGCAGGCCCTTCGGTCTTTATTTGCGATGAATGCATAGACCTGTGCAATGACATCATCCGGGACGAGTTGCCAGCGGTTGACTTGACGCCGGGCGCCAAAGACGGTTTGCCCACGCCTTTGGACATCAAAACCAATTTGGACAACTATGTGATTGGCCAAGAAAAAGCCAAACGCACACTGGCTGTGGCGGTCTACAACCATTACAAGCGTTTGCGCCACAAAGAAACGGCCAAAAAAGACGAAGTCGAATTGGCCAAAAGCAATATCTTGCTGATCGGCCCGACGGGTTCGGGCAAAACTTTATTGGCACAGACTTTGGCCCGTATGCTGGACGTCCCTTTTGTCATGGCCGACGCCACAACCTTGACCGAAGCCGGCTATGTGGGCGAGGACGTGGAAAACATCGTCGCCAAGTTGTTGCAAAGCTGCAACTACGATGTTGAGCGTGCCCAACGCGGGATTGTGTACATCGATGAGATAGACAAGATCACCCGCAAGTCAGACAACCCCTCCATAACCCGCGACGTCTCGGGTGAGGGCGTTCAGCAAGCCTTGCTCAAATTGATTGAAGGCACCATGGCCAGCGTGCCGCCGCAAGGTGGTCGCAAGCACCCCAACCAGGACTTTTTGCAAATCGACACCACCAACATTTTGTTCATCTGCGGTGGTGCGTTTTCAGGTCTGGAAAAAGTGATCGAGAACCGAACCGAAGCCTCCGGCATTGGTTTTGGCGCTGTGGTCAAAAGTAAAAAACAACGCTCCTTGACCGATGTGTTCAACGAGGTAGAGCCCGAAGATTTGATCAAGTTCGGCCTGATCCCTGAGCTGGTGGGTCGCATGCCCGTGGTGGCGACTTTGGCCGAGTTGACGGAAGAAGCACTGATCGAAATCCTGACAGAGCCCAAAAATGCTTTGGTCAAACAGTTTGGCAAATTGCTTGGCATGGAAGGCGTCGAGTTGGAGATTCGCCCGGCCGCGCTGCATGCGATCGCACGCAAAGCCTTGGCGCGCAAGACGGGGGCTCGCGGTTTGCGTTCCATCCTGGAGCAAGCGCTGATCGATACCATGTTCGAATTGCCGACATCTTTGAATGTTGAAAAAGTAGTGGTGGACGAGTCCACCATCGAAGAGAATCAAACACCTTTACTGGTTTACCGCGAAGCGGCTAAACAAGCCTGAACCCTTCGGGGCGCAGTCTAAAGGACAAGCGGTTGCAACCCTCTGAACATTTTGTGTGTTTGGGTTGAAATCAGGCGTCTCGTGACCATCTATCCCGTATAACTGAGGGAACCCTTATGTCCGGACACACTCCATTACCTGCCATTTTGTTGGACCTGCCGATGTTGCCTTTGCGCGATGTCGTGGTTTTTCCGCACATGGTCATTCCCTTGTTTGTAGGCCGCCCCAAGAGCATCAAGGCTCTCGAAACGGCCATGTCCAACGACCGCCGCATCATGCTGGTGGCCCAAAAAACGGCCGCCAAAGACGAGCCTGAAGCCACCGACATGTTCGAAGTAGGCTGCATTTCGACCATCTTGCAGATGCTCAAACTGCCGGATGGGACGGTCAAGGTCCTGGTTGAAGGCCAGCAACGGGCCACAGTGCAAACCATTGTGGATGGAGAGGTTCATTTCTCTGCCACTGTGATGCCCATGGAAGTGGCGGCCGAGCAGGCGCAGCAAACCAGCGAAATCGAAGCGCTTCGACGCGCGGTGATGCAGCAGTTTGACCAGTACGTCAAACTCAACAAAAAAATCCCGCCCGAAATTTTGACCTCGATATCGAGTATCGATGAGCCTGGCCGCCTGGCGGACACGATCGCGGCCCATTTGCCGCTCAAGTTGGAAAACAAGCAATTGGTGCTGGACTTGGCGAGCATCCGTGACCGCTTGGAAAATCTTTTTGCGCAGCTCGAGCGCGAAGTCGATATTTTGAATGTCGATAAAAAAATCCGTGGTCGAGTCAAACGACAAATGTAAAAAAATCAGCGTGATTTTTACCTGAACGAACAAGTCAAAGCGATTCAAAAAGAGCTGGGCGAGGGCGAAGAGGGCGCAGACATTGAAGAGATCGAAAAAAAGATCAAAGCGGCCAAAATGCCGCCAGACGCTCGCAAAAAAGCAGACGCCGAACTCAAGAAGCTCAAGCTGATGTCGCCCATGTCAGCAGAAGCCAGCGTGGTGCGTAACTACATTGACGTTCTGACAGCTTTGCCGTGGAGCAAGCGCACCAAGATCAAACACGATTTGGGCAATGCCGAGGTGGTGCTGAACGAGGACCACTTTGGCCTGGAAAAAGTCAAAGACCGCATCATGGAATACCTGGCGGTGCAGCAACGTGTTGACAAGGTCAAGGCGCCCATCCTTTGCTTGGTCGGCCCTCCTGGTGTAGGTAAAACATCGCTGGGTCAATCGATTGCCAAAGCCACCGGCCGCAAATATGTGCGCATGGCCTTGGGGGGTATGCGTGACGAGGCGGAAATCCGCGGTCATCGCCGGACTTACATCGGTGCCATGCCTGGCAAGGTATTGCAAAGCCTGACCAAGGTTGGCACGCGCAACCCTCTTTTCTTGCTGGACGAGATCGACAAGCTGGGCACTGACTTTCGCGGAGATCCCTCGAGCGCTTTGCTTGAAGTCTTGGACCCCGAACAAAACCACACGTTCGGCGACCATTATGTGGAAGTCGATTTCGATTTGAGTGACGTCATGTTTGTCGCCACCTCCAATTCGATGAACATTCCCTCGGCCCTTTTGGACCGGATGGAAGTGATCCGCTTGTCGGGCTACACCGAAGACGAAAAAACCAGTATTGCCATCAAGTATTTGCTGCCCAAGCAAATGACCAACAATGGGGTGAAAGCAGCCGAGCTGAAAGTCGAGGATGCAGCGGTCCGCGATATCGTGCGCTACTACACCCGCGAGGCGGGCGTTCGATCCCTCGAGCGCGAGCTGTCTAAAATTTGCCGCAAGGTTGTCAAGGCCTTGCTCTTGAAACAGATGACGCCCCAAGTGCTGGTGACGCCAGACAACTTGAACGACTTCTTGGGGGTGCAGAAATACACCTATGGCCGCGCTGAAGCGACCAACCAAGTCGGTCAAGTGGTCGGCTTGGCATGGACCGAAGTTGGCGGTGATTTGCTGACCATTGAAGCCGCATTGATGCCGGGCAAGGGCGTTATCACGCGCACGGGCTCGTTGGGCGATGTGATGAAAGAGTCGGTCGAAGCCGCTCGAACTGTGGTGCGCAGCCGCGCTCGGCTTTTGGGTATCAAGGACGACATCTTTGAGAAGAAAGATTTGCACATTCACGTGCCCGATGGCGCCACACCCAAAGATGGTCCTAGCGCCGGTGCAGCCATGACCACCGCCATGGTCTCTGCCATGACCGGCATACCGATCCGTGCAGACGTTGCCATGACGGGTGAGATCACTTTGCGCGGTGAAGTCACCGCCATCGGCGGCTTGAAAGAAAAACTTTTGGCCGCATTGCGTGGCGGCATCAAGACGGTCTTGATCCCCGAAGACAATGTCAAGGATCTGCAGGACATTCCTGAAAACGTCAAGAACGGCCTGGAGATTGTGCCTGTCAAGTGGATCGATAAAGTGCTTGAAGTGGCCTTGGAGAGAATGCCGCAAGCTTTGCCCGAGGAAGAGGTTGCCGCTGTTGCTGCCTTGGTTCCGGTAGTCGGTGCCATCGAGAAAGAAGCGATCAAACACTGATCGACAATGAAGGCAAAAATTTCGTGACGGGTTTCGAAAAATCGAAAATTTGGCCTATAATTTATGCACTGCCAAAGCAAAGCATATAATGCTAAGTTGGTCGCAAATGCGGGAATAGCTCAGTTGGTAGAGCGCAACCTTGCCAAGGTTGAGGTCGCGAGTTCGAATCTCGTTTCCCGCTCCAAATTTTGAAAGATGTGCCAACCTCTTTCAATTCAAAGGGAAGCCCACCGCTTCCCTTTTTTGTCAGTTGTGATTTTTGTCAGTTACAGGGCTCGGTAGCAAAGCGGTTATGCACCGGATTGCAAATCCGTGTAGGTCGGTTCGACTCCGGCCCGAGCCTCCAAATTCAAAAGCAGTCAACCCCCGTGTTGCGCTGCCATTGCGGGAATAGCTCAGTTGGTAGAGCGCAACCTTGCCAAGGTTGAGGTCGCGAGTTCGAATCTCGTTTCCCGCTCCAATTTCAATTCGCCCGGGCCACCCAAACGGTTGCGCCTTCGCTGCCATAGCGTTCGGCATGCGCAATGTCGCGCGCCAGCCTGAAGCTGTCGCCTGCTTTCAAGTGTTTGATTTGCGCATCCACAGTGAGCCAATATTCGCCCTTGACCACATAGGCGCTGACATCAAAGGGATGGGTATGGGTGTCGAGGACCACATCCGGCTTCCATTCACGCACCAGCACCTCGTCAAAGCCTTCTTCAAGTGATTGTTTGGTAAAGGTTTCTAAATTCATGGTGTTCATGGGTGGGTCCTGGTTGTTACTTGGCCGCTATCGCGATCAATTCAATTTCAAATTGCAGTGTCGCATTGGGTGGAATCACGCCACCTGCGCCGCGCGCACCATAGGCAATGGCCGGTGGACAGGTTAATTTGGACTTGCCACCCACCTTCATCAACTGCACACCTTCGGTCCAGCAGGCGATCACGCCATTCAAAGGAAATTCAATCGCTTGATTGCGTTTGTAGGAGCTGTCAAATTCTTTCCCATCGGGGAACGTCCCGCGGTAATGCACTTTGACTTTGTCAGTCGCACTGGGGCTGGCGCCAGTGCCCTCCTGGAGGGATCGAAAAACCAAGCCTGAGGGCGTGACCTTGGCGCCAGGTTCTTTGGCGGCGTCACTGGCAAAGTTGTTTTGTGCCCATGCAAAAGAAACGCAAGTGGTGCACACGCTCAGTGCCAAGAATTGTCGGAGTTGTGTGTTCATGGTTTATTTTCACCGAAATTTGGTTTTTCCACTTCCTTGGACCTTTCTTTTTATGCACTGCTTTGTTGGTGTCCTGTAGTAAAGTCAACTCAATTGCCACTTCGAATGGAATGACATGCCCCTTTTGGATTCGTTGACAGATTACAGCCAATTTACGCATTTGCGCCGTGATATTCATGCCCACCCTGAGCTGGGATTTGAAGAACATCGCACATCCGCGATGGTGGCTGAAAAGTTGCGCGCTTGGGGTATTGAAGTTCATACCGGCGTGGCGGGCACGGGGGTGGTGGGGGTCTTGAAGTCTGGCAGCAGCGCGCGCGCTTTGGGTTTGCGTGCAGACCTGGATGCTTTGCCTCTGCAAGAAGAAAACCATTTCCCGCATCGATCCACACACGATGGACGCATGCATGCATGTGGCCATGACGGACACACCACCATGCTGTTGGCTGCAGCTTGGCACCTGTCCCAGCACCGCGACTTCGATGGCACGGTGAACTTTATTTTTCAGCCTGCCGAGGAAATGGGCAAAGCGGGCGCCAAGAAAATGATCGAAGACGGATTGTTCACGCGTTTTCCCTGCGATGCTGTATTTGCTTTGCATAATTTTTCAATTGGAGAGGTCGGACACTTTGCACTCAATCATGGCGCTTTGATGGCGTCAAGCAACACTTGGCGCGTGGTGATGAAGGGGCGTGGGACCCATGCCTCAATGCCGCACACGGGGGTTGACCCGGTCGCTGCCGTGATCAATTTGGGGCAGCAATTGCAAACGCTGGTGCCCAAGGTGGTCGACAGCGTGGAGCGTGCCTTGTTGGCGGTGACGCAAATCCAAGGCTCTGGTGCGCCCAATGTCATTCCCGATGAGGCCTGGGTCGGGGGGACGGTGCGGACTTTTTCAGAAACTGCTCTCGACGCGATTGAAGCGGGGCTGCGTCAGCTGTCGCAAGGCACAGCGCAAGCCCATGGATGTGCTGCGGTGGTGGAGTTCAAGCGTGCATCGCCTCCGGTGGTCAACCATGCCAAGGAGGCTCGGTTTGCTGCAGAAGTCATGCGTGAAGTGGTGGGCGCAGAGGCTGTCAACGAACATTTCCCTGCGGTGCTGGGTGCTGAAGACTTTGCCCATATGCTCAAAGCCAAACCGGGTTGTTATGCCTTCATAGGCAACGGTTTTGGTGACCACCGAATGCCCGACCACGGCCCCGGTCCTTGCATCATCCACAACACTTCATTTGACTTCAACGATGCGATCATTCCCGTCGGTGCCAGTTATTTTGTTCGCCTGACGCAACGTTGGCTGGCCACTTCCTGAACTTTCAAGGACTCCTCATGAAATTCAAAACCTCACTGGTCTTTCTGGTCATGGCAATGGGTTTGATCCCCGCAGCCATGGCGCAGCGTGTGATCCGCATCGTGGTTCCATTTGGCCCAGGAGCCGTGCAAGACACGGTGGCCAGGACCTTCAGCAATGAGTTGGGCCAAATACTGGGCGCTTCTGTCATCATCGAAAACAGAGCGGGCGCCGGAGGCACCATCGGCACGGCTGCAGTGGCCAAAGCCGCGCCCGATGGCAACACCTTGGTGCTGGCTGCGGCCAGCCATACCCTGGCGGGCCATTTGTTTGCCAAGTTGCCTTACGACCCCATCAAGGACTTTGCCGGCGTGTCTTTGCTGGGGTATTCGGGCTATGTGATTGCGGCGCCCGCCAGCATGGGGGTGAGCCAACTGGCCGACTACATCAAGCAAGTCAAGTCCAAGCCCAAACAACTCAACTATGCGTCCGCGGGCAATGGCAGTGCCACCCACTTGGGCATGGCGTCATTCTTGTCCAAGGCTGGTTTGGAGATGCAACACATCCCGCTCAAGTCGACAGGGGATGCTGTCAATGAAGTCTTGGCCGACCGTGTGCAAGGTGTCACAGCCGCCACCATTGGCTTGGTCGGTTTCCGGCAAGACCCCCGCATCAAACTGTTGGCCTACACAGGGGCTAAACGCTCGCGTTTCATGCCCGAGTTGCCCACCGTGGCTGAGGCAGGCTTACCCGGCTACAAATTTGATTCCTGGATCGGCCTGCTTGGTCCTGCAGCCATGCCCAAAGCCGAACAAGATCGCATCAACAATGCTGTTCAAAAAGCCTTGGCAGATCCCGCCGTGATAGAGCGATTCAAAAACCTGGGCGTTGAAATGACAACCGCCAGCCCCGACGAGTTTCAGCAAATTTTGCGTGCCGATTGGGACAACGCCGCCATGATTGTTAAAAGTTCTGGCGCCAAAGTGGAATGAACCTTTTCAACAATAAGCAGGAGAAGTGATGTTGCAACCCGGTTTGATGATGGACCGCCCATTGATGATTTCAGGCATTCTGGAGCACAGTGCAGCGCAGTTCGGTGACGTCGAAATTGTGTCCCGCGAGACCCACGGCCCCTTGTTTCGCTATACCTATGCGGCTTGCGCCAGCCGTGCCCGTCAGTTGGCCAATGCCCTGGCCGGCTTAGGCTTGAAGCAGGGCAGTGCTGTGGGCTCGATCGCCTGGAACAACCACCGCCATCTGGAAGCCTATTACGCCGTATCAGGCAGTGGCATGGTCATGCACACCTGCAATCCGCGTTTGCATCCGCAGCAATTGATTTACATCATCAACCATGCCGCTGACGACGTCATGTTGTTTGACAGTACCTTCGCGCCTTTGATCAAGGGCATTGCTGCACACTGCCCTCATGTCAAGCATTGGGTGTGTCTGTCCGATGGGCTTAACCTGCCTGCGATCGACGGCGTGCGTGTTCAAGCCTATGAAGATTTGATTTCGACATACAGCACGCAATTTGAGTGGCCTGAATTCGATGAGCGCACCGGCGCCGCGCTGTGCTACACCTCGGGGACCACGGGCAATCCCAAAGGGGCTTTGTATTCGCACCGTGCGATTGTGCTCAATGCCCTGACAGGCTGTTTGCCCGGCGTTTTGGATATTTCACCCGAGCAGACGATTTTGCCGGTGGTGCCCATGTTCCATATCAATGCCTGGTGCATCCCCTATGCCGCACCGATTGGCGGCGCCAAGCTGGTGCTTCCAGGACCGCGTTTGGACGGCGCCAGTTTGTACGAATTGATCGAGGCTGAAAAAGTCACGCTCAGTGCCGGTGTGCCCACGATATGGCAGGCTTTGATTGGCCACCTTGAGCAAAATGGCTTGAAGTTCTCCAGCATGAAATACACAGCCGTGGGGGGCTCTGCCATGCCGGCGGCTTTGATCGCCAAATTCTCGGATGTCTATGGCGTTCAAGTCCGCCATGGCTGGGGCATGACGGAGACCACGGCAGTGGCCACCATGACCAGCATGACCCCGACCGAGTTGGCCTTGCCTGCGCCAGCGCAGCACGCTTTGGTCGCCAAGCAAGGCAAAACGGTGTTTGGTGTTCAGATCAAAGTGGTTGACGATCACGGGCAAACTTTGCCACGCGATGGCACATCCCAAGGGGAGCTGATGGTGCGGGGGCAGTGGATCATCCAAAGCTACTTCAAGGGTGAAAAGTCCCCCTTGATCGATGGCTGGTTCCCAACCGGCGACATCGCCACGATCGATGCGCAGGGTTTGATGCAAATTCGAGACCGAACCAAAGACGTCATCAAGACCGGCGGCGAGTGGATCAGCTCCATCGACCTCGAAAATGCGGCCGTTGGCCATCCATCGGTGGCCATGGCTGCGGTCATTGGTGTCAAGCACCCCAAATGGGATGAACGTCCTTTGTTGTTTATTGTGCGCAAGCCGGGGCAGACCCTTGAAAAGGCCGAAATTTTGTCTTACTTGGCCACCCAAGTCGCCAAGTGGTGGGTGCCCGATGATGTGGTTTTTTTAGAGTCCTTGCCGGTGGGCGGCACGGGTAAAGTACAGAAAAACGATTTGCGAAAAGATTACGGCAGCGTGTTCAGCTGACAGCAGCCCAAACCGCATTGGCTTGACAAAAATTTAAAGCCACTCCATCCTGAATCGGACCATTCCTGTGGCCTAATCAGGGGTTGAACTTTTTACTGGAGCCACTGATGGGCAATAAGATTGTGACTGAAGCTGATCGTAAATTTACCCCGCCAATGACGCCGCTGCCTGGCGTGACCTTGCCTACACATGGCCGCGGACAACGTGTGAGCTTGGAGCGAGGCGTGTCCACCCGCAACAAGAAAAACCCTGGGAAGCGCTCCAAAAAGGGCGGTTAATTCTCGGTTCTCATTCTTTAGAATTCAGCCAAGCCCTCCTCGGAGGGCTTGTTTGTTTGCGCTGTCAATGTCAGTCAGCCACCTTCAGCATGATTTTGCCAATGTGCACGGACGACTCCATGAGTGCGTGGGCTTGGTTGGCTTGTGCCAAATCAAACACTTTGTAAATCACAGGTTTGACCGTGCCAGCTTCGAGCAAAGGCCAGACCCACTGTTTCAACTCTATGGCCATTTTTGCTTTGTCTGCGGTCGATCGGGGGCGCAGTGTGGAGCCTGTGTAAGTCAAACGTTTGGTCATCAGGGTGACCCAATCCACTTCTGCTTTTGACGATTGCAAAAAGGCAATCTGCACCAAGCGCCCGTCCATTGCCAAGGCCTGCAAGTTGCGCTGCATGTAGCTTCCGCCCACCATGTCAAGCACCATATTGACCCCTTGCTTGTGGGTATTCGCCATGACGATTTCGACAAAATCTTGGGTGTTGTAGTTGATGGCGATGTCAGCCCCCGCATCGCGGCAAGCCTGGGCTTTGTCCTCATTGCCAACCGTGCAAAACACCTTGGCGCCAAAAGCGTGCGCGAGTTGAATCGCCGTTAAACCAATGCCTGAGGATCCGCCATGCACCAAAAACTGTTCATCTTTTTGGAGTTTGCCCCGTTGAAACACATTGGCCCAGACGGTGAAATAGTTTTCGGGCAAGGCTGCCGCTTGCAACATCGAAAAGCCTTTTGGAATTGAAATCGCCTGGCCCTGCGGAACGGTCACGTACTCGGCATAAGCGCCGCCGTTGGTCAAGGCGCACAGCTGATCTCCGATGTGCCACTGCGTGACACCTTCACCCAACGCCACCACCTCGCCGGAGACTTCAAGGCCGATGATCGGAGAAGCGCCGGGGGGGGGCGGATAACGCCCACTGCGCTGCGCACAATCGGGGCGATTGACCCCTGCATAGGCCACGCGCACCAGCACTTCACCCGGCGCGGGGTGCGGCACAGCGCAATGGCTGGGGACCAGAACGTCTGGCAGCCCGCCTTTGCCATGATCCACAAAATTCATCGTAGTTGGAACCGACATTTATTTACCTTTTTTGAACAGACAACAAGATTTTGAGACATGAAACGATGCACTATGCCACCGCACGACCAAAATACTACCGCAGATGCCTGCCTGGCCGATCTGCCAACAGGACACCACAGCGCATGAGTGACTTGCTTTATCATGGGCCCGCCCTCCAAACAAAACGAAATGCTGAAACAGCAAGTTGATGCCGATGAACGCCAGCACCGCTGATCAGCCCCTGCGAAAGTCAGATGCCAAAGCCTCCATCGACGCCACAGCCCCCATGGCACTGGTGATAGGCAGCGGTTTTGGTGGGTTGGCCGCAGCCGTGCGCCTGTGCGCCAAAGGGTGGCGTGTGCAGGTGCTTGAGAAGTTAAATGAGCCAGGCGGCAGAGCCCGCGTGATCCCTGTCGACGGCCACACCTTTGACGCTGGCCCGACGATCGTGACGGCACCACTTTTGCTTGAAGAGCTTTGGCGTTTGGCAGGACGGCAACTTGCCGATGACGTCACGCTGCGTTTACTCGACCCTTTTTACCGAATTCGATTCGATGACGGGGACCACTTTGATTACAGCGGAGACGCCGAGAGCATGCGCGCTGAGGTCCTGCGCATCGATCCCACGGCTGGGCCGGGATACGCGGCCTTTTTGGCTGAGGCAGATCTTTGTTTGGATCTGTGCTTTGACACCCTGAGCTGCCAATCCTTTGACAACATGGGCGATCTCTTCAAGGCTGTGCCGGCCATTGTGCGTATGAAAGGTTGGCGAAGTCTGCATGCGATGGTCGCCACGCACATCCAACACCCCAAATTGCGCCAAGTCTTGAGCCTGCAGTCGCTGTTGATTGGCGGCAATCCGTTTTCTGTGACCTGCGTGTATGCCCTCATCCATGCGCTGGAAAGACGGTTTGGCGTGCACTGGACGATGGGCGGCACAGGGGTTTTGGTGAGCGGCTTGGTGAATCTGATCGAAGGCATGGGCGGCAGTCTGCGCATGGGCTCTGAAGTGCGTCGCATCGAAGTCACCGATGGGCGCGCTTGTGGCGTCACGCTGGCCAGCGGAGAAACCATTGCGGCTGACATGGTGGTGTGCAATGCCGATGCCGCTTGGACCTACAAGCACTTGATCGACCCCAAACACCGCAAGGTGTGGACCAACGCCAAGGTCGAAAAGGGCAAGTATTCCATGGGTCTTTTTGTTTGGTACTTTGGCACCAACAAACGTTTTGAGGACGTTCCGCATCACATGATGCTGCTCAGCCCGCGTTATGAAGCGCTGATGAAAGATATCTTCAAACACCACCATTTGTCTGACGATTTAAGCCTTTACTTGCATCGACCGACAGCCACTGATCCGGCCATGGCGCCGCCGGGGTGCGATACTTTTTATGTTCTGGCCCCAGTCCCCAACCTGCAAAGCGGCACCAACTGGGCAGCGCATGCGGAGCCTTATCGCGCCGCCATTGCGCAAGCGCTGGAAGAAACGGTTTTGCCCAATTTGAGCGAGCACCTGACGGTCTCGTTCATGACCACCCCGCAAGACTTTCAAGACAATTTGCTGTCTTTTCAAGGCGCAGCCTTCGGGCTGGAGCCGCTGATGATGCAAAGCGCTTGGTTCAGACCGCACAACCGAAGCGAAGATATCCAAAACCTGTTCATGGTGGGTGCCAGCACCCACCCAGGCGCAGGCATCCCCGGCGTGCTGATGTCCGCGAAAGCTTTGGACACGGTGCTGCCAGATGCGGCTAGTTTCAAGCGATGCTTGTGATGCCCGCCCGCCACTTTTTGTGGGTACAAACACTTGCCGTTGCCCACCGGCTGCTGCTGGAGCAATGGCGGCAAAAGCGCGGCCTGATTTTTTGGGCCGTGTTTCCGTCGACCATGATGCTGTTGTTTGGTTTGGTCTATGCGCACAACGACAGCATGCGCGCAGGCTTGGATGCCGCAGCAGCTGGCATTTTGGTCGGTGCCGCGCTTTTCTTCAGCTGCTTGGGAGGCACCGTCGCGGTGATCGCTGCCGAACGCGAACGCGGCACGCTGCCCCGCTTACTCACCACACCCCTGCACCCCGCAGCCTACTTCTTGGGGGTTGTGATGGCACAGTTGTTACTGGCATTGATGCAAGTGGTCATGCTCTACAGCATTGCCCTGTGGATTGGCGTTCGTTACCATGGCAGCCTTTTCTTGGGCGGCGTGGTATTGCTGCTGTCTGTGTTTTCTTATGTGGGCATGGGATTTTTTCTGGGCGCCCGGTTTGCGCGGCGCAGCGAAGAAGTGGTGGTGGCTTTGTCGGCGATTGGTGTGCCGCTCTTGGTGTTGGGAGGCACGTTTTTCCCACTCGAAATCATGCCCCAAGGGATGCAAGCCATAGCGCAAATCAACCCCATGCTGCACATGAATCAGGCCTTCAAAGGTGTAGCAGCATATGGCATGAGCTTCAATGAACTGCGCTTTGAATTGATTTTTCTGCTGGTGTTTTGTGTTTTTTCTCTGGCTTTAGGCATCCAGTCTTATCGGCATTTGCTGGGCGTGGACAAATCCAAATGACAGCAGTTCTCCAAATCGAGGGTGTTCACAAATGGTTTGCTGACCGCCATGTCCTGGATGGTTTCAGTCTGCGGGTGGACCCCGGCGAGGTGGTGGGACTGCTCGGCCCCAATGGGTGTGGCAAATCGACGGTTCTGAACATCGTTTGCAAGCTGCTGACCTGCGACGCAGGGCTGGTGCGCCTGATGGGTGAACCCTTGAGCGAACTTGGTTATCACGCGCGTGGACTGATAGGCTTGTGCTCGCAGCACAGCGCCCTGTACCCCGATTTGCTGCCCGCTGAAAACCTGCACTTTTTTGCCCGCCTCTACGGTCTTTCAGAAAAAGAACGCAAAGAGCGGGTGGCAGAACTGATGCACAGGTTTGAGCTGGAAAAATTTGCAAGCACCCGGGTAGGCCAACTCTCGGGAGGTTGGCAACAACGCTTGCACTTGGCCGTGTCCTTGATTCACCGGCCCAAGTTACTGGTGCTGGACGAGCCCACTGCAGCCGTGGATTTAGAGGCGCGCATGGAACTTTGGCGCCTCATTGAGGGTTTGCGTGACAGCGGGACAACCATCTTGCTCACCAGCCACCATCTGGCCGAGGCCCAGCGCTTGTGCAGCCGTGTTGCACTGATGCGCAGCGGCAAGGTCGTGGCTGAGGGCCGCGTGCCTGAATTGCTGTCTCGCATACCTGGCCAATCAGTGGCCAAGGTGCACTCTGAAAACAACCAAGCCATCATGCAACGGGCCTTGGATCTGGGTTGGCACGTTCGCCAACATTCGGGGCAGATGCGTCTTTTGCTGCCTCATGACCTGAGCCTGCGAGAGATTGTTGACGCACTAGAAGGCACACAGGTCAGCGCAGTGAGTGTTCAACCGGTGACCTTGGAAGACGCCTATCTTGAACTTGTCGGTGTTAGCGCATCACTCAGTGAGGGGCGCTAAGGGGCTTGATTTCTCGATGGATTGGCCAGTGGTCCCATGGTGTCAGGCTGTTAAACTAGAGCGATATCAAATTGCGAGCAATCGCAGGCCCCGATGGTGAAATTGGTAGACACTGCGGACTTAAAATCCGCCGCTTCGGTAAAACGGGCGTGCCGGTTCGATTCCGGCTCGGGGCACCAGTATTTTTTAACCTGAGGAAACACCATGAGTTCGAATTTATCAAGCACGCGTCGCGTCTTCATGATGCACACTGCCTTGGCTTCAGCTGCAACTTTGCTGGCTGCAAATGCACAGGCCCAAAGCATGGTTGCTGAAACCGATCCCCAAGCCTCGGCGCTCGGCTTCAAAGCCGATGCGAGCAAGGTGGATAAAACCAAACAACCCAAATTTGCTGCAGGCCAAGCCTGTGGAAATTGCGCCCTGTACCAAGGCGCAGCAGGTTCTGCTGCAGGCGCTTGCCCCTTGTTTGCTGGCAAGCAGGTTGCAGCCAAAGCGTGGTGCAGTGCCTGGGCCAAAAAGGGCTGATCTCCAGCGTCCGGCTGCTTGACTAACCATGACTTGACATTGCGGGAGCAGTCAATGACAGATGATGTTCGATGCTGCGGTACGGGTACTTGTCTCATCAATGAAGAGGGTTACTGCTGGTGTGGCCAGCGTTGGGATGGGGAGAAAATGTGCCCCCCTGTTCCAGCTGACTTCATTGCGCCAGACCTGCAGTCTTCTGATGCCCGATCGAAAGTGATTAAAGACCCGCTTACGTCCAGTCGATCACCATCTTGAGGCATTGCGGATCGCCAAAAGCGGTCTCATAGGCCTGCTGTGCATGCACCGCCTTTTCCATGTGGGTGATCAGTCCGTCGAGGGGCAGACTTGCGTCGTGAAACATCGCCGAAACGGCATCCAGGTCGTGCTTTTTCCATTGCGCAGCCACACGGATGGTGGCTTCGCGCATGAAGGCGGGTGCATAGGCAAAAGACAGATCTTGTTTGTAAAAGCCTGCCAAAATCACTTCGCCTCCAGGCGCCATTTTGGGCATCACTTGGTTCAAAATGCCTGCATCACCACTGACATCACAGATGCACCGGTAATTTTTACGTGTGTCTTGGTCGGGATGTATCACGTCATAGCCCATGGCACCAGTGTGTCGAGTGGGCTGTGTTTCCCAGACCACAGGCGCGGGCTTTCCAGCCGCCACCACCATGCGGGCCAACAGCCGACCCATGATGCCGTGACCAATGATCAAGTCTGGACAAGCCAAAGCTGCGCCTTCGCGACCCACAGTGAAAACATGGTGTGCTGTTGCAGCCAGCGCCAGTAACACGCCTTTGCTACCCAAAGCGGGGTCCAGTTTGACGGCGCGATCATGCGGCACAACCAAGCGTGCGCCCGAGCCACCAAATAAATTTTGAACCCCTTGAAAAGCGTATGAGCCCGGCAAAAAAACCAGATCGCCCTTGTGCAATCCCGTCACTTCTGCGCCTAGATCTGCGATGACGCCAACGGTTTCATACCCCGGCACCAAGGGATACGACAAGCCGGGAAAGGGCGGCATGGTGCCTTCCCACAACAAGCGCTCAGTCCCGGTGCTGATGCCACTGAAAGAGACCGCAACCTCTAAATCGAGCGGGCCCATGGGGGCAAGTTCGAGTTCACGAATCCGCAAAGATTTCGGGGCTTCAAAAACAATCGCTTTGGCTTTCATAATATGATGGGTTCATCATGTTGGCAAGACCGTGATGGTATGCGTAAATTCCTGGATTGGGGTGGTGTTTTGTTGGCAAGTGCGTTTTTATCCGCAGGTGTGCTTTACGGTTTGTGGGCACCTGATTTGAAGTTGTCTGAACTCAGGCTGCGTTATGGCGCTTCCTCACAGCAGCTTGTGGACGGGTTGCAGATTCATTACAAAGACACAGGCCCCAGGGACGCGCCAGTGCTGTTGCTGTTGCATGGTTTTGCTTCGAGCCTGCAAACGTGGGACGCTTGGTCTACCCAGCTGGAGCCGCATTACAGAGTCATCAGGCTTGATTTGCCTGGTTTTGGAATGACCGGCCCGAGCCCCGTTCATGATTATTCAGAGGAAAACGATCTGGCCACTTTGACGCATTTTGTCGACAAGCTGGGCTTATCCAGCTTTTCAGTCATTGGGCACTCTATGGGGGGGAAAATGGCCTGGGGTCTGGCCGCCTCCATGCCAGAACGGGTCAAGGCCCTGGTCCTGATGGCGCCTGATGGCTTCCCGCAGGCCAAAGACATCGGCACCAAACCTTATGCCATGCCTTCGATCATGGGCGTGATCAAGTTTTCTTTGCCTAAATATTTGGTCAAAAAATCAATCGAGCCTGCTTTTTTTGACGTCAACGCGCTGGATGACAATCTGGTGAACCGTTATTACGACATGCTCAGAGCGCCAGGTGTTCGCGCCGCTATTTTGGAGCGGTCGAACCAAACCATCTACACAGATCCGGTGCCGCGTCTCCAAAAAATAACGGCACCTACCTTGCTCATTTGGGGTGAGCAAGATCAGATGATTCCCAGTCGCAATGCACAAAGCTATGCGAATGTGTTGGCGAACTCTCAAACCATCCTGCTGCCCAAGTTAGGCCACTTGCCCCAGGAGGAGCAACCCGAAGTCGCTGTGCGGCGAGTGGCTGCGTTTTTAGATGCAACGCTGCGACGTGCAGATTGATAAAACCCCCAACGGTTTCAAACATCTTTCAGTCGAACGTGGATGTGTTGAATGGTCTTCCAGGAAATGAACAAGACCACCGGGGTGCAAAACCCTGCAAGCATTTCTGGATTGATTGGGAGCCCGAAGGCTTTCAGAGCCTTTCCAACGAACAAAACCAAGCTGACCACATAGTAAGTGATAGCGGCAATAGACAGGCCTTCAACAGTGGCTTGAAGTCTGAGTTGCAGCTCTTGTCCGCGGGTCAGCTTTTCCAGCAGCTGTTGGTTGTGCGCTTCGGCGGCTATCTCCACACGGGTTCGCAACAGTCCACTGGCTCTGGCCACGCGTTGGGCCAAAGAGGCCAATCTTTCCGATGTGACTTTGACCGTGGCAATCGCCGGTGCCAAACGGCGTTGCATGAATTCCCCAACGGTTTGCATGCCCGACAAAGGCTGTTCGCGCATTTCGGAAATGCGTTCCCTCACAATCGCATCGTAGGCCAACGCAGCAGAGAAACGGTAACTGTGCTCGGCAGTCAAGCTTTCAACTTGCGTTGCCAAATTAGCCAACTCGTTGAGTAACACATCGTCACTGTCTTTCTTTTTTTCAAGCCGCTCGGTAATTTCGACCAGCTGCACTTCCGTTTCCCTCAGTTTGGCAGCGAGTTTTTTGGCCACTGGCAAGCTGAGCAAAGACATGATGCGGTAGGTTTCTAACTCCAGCAGTCTTTGCACGATCCGTCCCGCACGATTTTCAGAAGTATCTGGCGCGGCGAGCACCAAAATCCGTTCAAAACCGTCGGCCCCGATCTTCAAGTTGGTCATCAGGTGCGAGTGCGAATGATGGTCAAACGTTCTGCCCATTTTGGCGCCAATGAGCGTGCCGTTGCCCAGCCATTTTTTGGCTTTGTAAAACGCGTCGGAGTCGTCCATGCCTTCATTCAATAGGCCCAAATGAATGGCGGTGATGGTTTTTCCCGGCATGTTTTTCAGCCATTCGCTGCCGGTTGCTGCATGCTCGGCAAATTCTGGTAATTCGCTGCCCCATTGCGCATGTTCAGGCAGCGGTTGAACAATGGTGTAGCGGGTGAACTCAGAATGCCTCTCCCATATGACCTTGTAGCCAGGGCACTCGAGTTGTAAAAAATTACCACCCATCAGCTCAAGTGCCAATGCTTGCGTTTGAGGTAAGCGCTTGAGATGGTCCAATTCTTCTGACAGGTTCACTTTTGAATTCAATACAGCAACATAAGTGATCAACGAAGGCAGACTGATGGTTGCAGAAGGGCGGGTGTGAATTTCGTTGTGCAACAAGATTCTCTGTGCATCATCGGCGGGTAAGTACGTGTTGAGTGTTCCGTGCATATGGTTTCCCCTAGGACTGAAAAAGCAAACTACTGTAAATTCATGTTGACATAAATTATTGTAATGCTATATTGACATCCACATTTGTTCATTTCATCATGGCAGATGCCTTAACAAGGGGATGTTATGAGTCTATTGAAGCGGGCCGAAGAGGCGCTCAGCGCGCACTTTGCGGCATCAGCCGGCAAAGGGGCGCCGCCCCTGTTGCAATCTTCAATGCATTACGCCGTTTTTTCAGGGGGTGCCCGAATTCGCCCTCAGCTGTGTTTGGCGGTGGCCACGGCCTGTGGCGATGATGCCCCTGAGTTGACCGACGCCGCAGCCGTAGCACTGGAATTGATGCACTGTGCTTCGCTGGTGCATGACGACATGCCTGCTTTTGACAATGCCGATTTTCGAAGGGGCTTGCCGACGGTTCACAAAGCCTTCAGCGAGCCTTTGGCGCTGTTGGCCGGCGACGGGTTGATTGTCATGGCCTATCAGGTTTTGTTAAAAGCCGGACGACTTTACCCCGATCGACTGATTGCCTTGATGGACAACCTCTCGCAAGGCGTGGGCTTGCCCCAAGGCATTGTGGCAGGGCAGGCATGGGAGTGCGAAAACTCTGCAGACTTGACCAGGTACCAGCGATCCAAGACCGGTGCTTTGTTTGTATCTGCGACATCTGCTGGCGCCATCGCCAGCGGCCAATCGCCCGAGCCTTGGGTGTCATTGGGTGCTTTTTTGGGAGAGGCTTACCAAGTTGCCGATGACATTCGTGATGTGTTGGGCGACATTGAGATGTTGGGAAAACCTGTCGGTCAAGACAAACTCAACGAGCGCCCCAGCTCCGCCCAAGCCCTGGGTTTGGAGGGCGCAATTGCGCATTTTGATTCGCTCATTGCACAAGCAGGAAGCTCCATACCAGACTGCGCTTGCAAGGACATGCTCAAGCATTTGGTTTTGTTGGAGTCTCAGCGCTTGGTGCCGAAATCCATGTGTGAAGACTACCGAAGGCGGGCTGAAAGCACGAAGCCTGCAAATGCGGGCGCCGCACAAAGTCAATCCCAGCAACAACAGCAGATCACTCTATGAACAAGCCCATGGAAGCCGCTGGAGTGCCCCATGCCCTGATGGAAATAAGCACTTGGCAAGACCGTTTGCTGCAGTGGTTAGAGCGAATTTATGCCAGTCCTCGCTTGTACCAGTGGTCGTTGAGCAACCCGCTGACCCGCTGGGTCACAAAACGTCGAACCCAGCAAATCTTTGACTTGATGTCTGGTTTTGTGTACTCGCAAGTCTTGCTCGGATGCGTTCGCTTGGACCTGTTCAAAATGCTTTACCAAAAGCCCCTTGACCTTCAGCAGATTGCCCTTCAAACGAGGCTGTCTGAGCAAGCCTTGCAGCGTTTGTTGGTCTCTGCAGTTTCTCTGGGACTGCTAGAGCCTCGCAGCCAACAAAAATTTGGTTTGGGTCCTTTGGGTGTGCCTTTGGCCATGCATCCTGGAATTGGTGCCATGGTCGAGCACAACCACTTGTTGTACCGCGATATGCAAGACCCCTTGGCGTTTTTAAACAATGCTTGGCAAGGGGGTATGGCCGAATATTGGCCCTATGCCCATGATGCGCAAGCGGCTGAGCGGGTGGCCCACGAAAAGTTCAGCCGCTATTCCGATTTGATGGCTTCGTCGCAAGAGTTTGTGGTTCAAGAAATTCTCAAATCCTATTATTTTGAGGAACATCGTTGCGTGATGGATGTTGGCGCAGGCAAAGGTCGATTTGCAAGCGAACTGGCCCTGCATGCCAAGCATCTGAAACTCCAATTATTTGATTTACCCCCTGTCCTTGCGTTGGCGAAGGCGAATTTTCAAAGCAAGGGGTTGCTTGATCGCTTGACTCTGTGTCCTGGTAATTTCTTGCACGATCCCTTGCCTCAAGGGGCTGATCTGGTCACCTTGGTGCGGGTGGCCCACGACCACCCTGATGAGGTGGTTCAGCAACTGCTGCAAAAAATACACGATGCCTTGCCCGTTGGCGGCATCTTTCTTTTGGCTGAGCCGATGGCAAAAACCTGCTCCCAAAGTGCGGATGGGCCGACCCAAACAGATGCTTACTTCCATTTTTACTTACTCGCCATGGGTGCGGGCCGACTGAGAACGCCTGAAGAGCTGATGCAGATGATGCGCAAGGCCGGTTTTGTGGGTGTCGAACTGTTGCCCAACCACATGCCGATTCATGCGCAAGTTCTTGTGGGCCGAAAGCCTAAGTGTTTGCCCTAGTTTTGATCAAAAGCTGTAAATTTAATTTGACACATTGATCTGTAAGCTTAAAAATACACCCATGAAATCTACCGCCATTGTTTTCAGTAGACCCAAGCAGCTGTCTTTGCAGGCGCTGGAGTTGCCGCAAGTGCAAGTGGGTCAATTGGAGTTGGCTGTCCGCTACAGTGGGATCAGTACCGATGTGGAGCGGATGATATGGGACGGCAGCTTGTCGGCTTTTCCGGGCGTCGGTTACCCACTGGTGCCCGGTTTTGAGACTGTGGGCCAAGTGATCAAGGCACCTCGCGGGGCAAAAATCAAAGAAGGCGAAATGGTTTTTGTGCCAGGTGCCAACTGCTTCTCTGGTGTCAAAAGTATGTACGGTGGTGCCGCATCCCATTTGGTGGTGTCGGATCAAAATGTTTTGCCAGTATCCAATGCGCTGGGTGTTGATGCTGTGTTGTTGGCACTTGCTGCCACTGCATATCACGCTGTGTCTGGTGGGGGTGTTCAGGAGCCCTTCACGCCACCTGACCTGATCATTGGTCACGGTGTGATGGGCCGATTGTTGGCCCGTTTGACGGTCGCTGCAGGTTGTCAAGCCCCGACTGTTTGGGAGACACAAGAAGAGATGGCTTCGGGCGCGCAAGGCTACGCAGTTATTCGCCCAGAAGACGACCTGCGCAAAGACTACAAAGCCATCTACCACATGAATGGCGATACCTTTAACTTGAATTATTTGATCCAACGAATTCGGCCGGGTGGCGAAGTGGTGTTGGCAGGTTTATACAAACACGGACTGCAGTTCTCTTATTCCCCTGCATTCAGTAAAGAGGCGCGAATACGTGTTTCCTCCGAATGGAAAAGATCCGACTTGTTGGCGGTCAATCAATTGGTGAACAGCGGTCAGCTTTCTCTCAAGGGCTTGGTCACACATGTGCAAGCCTTTCACTCCGCCAACGCCGCCTATGAGATTGCGTTTGGTGATATTTCTTGTCTCAAGATGGTTCTGGACTGGAGCGCTCACGCATGAAAACACAATCAACATCAACCGAACAAACCATCCAATTTGTAGAACGCCTGCGCCAGGAGGCTGCCTTGCCTACAGAGGCCGTCAGCACGCAGGCCGTGACCAAAGAAACTCAAATCATTGCCATTTACGGCAAGGGTGGTATCGGCAAAAGCTTCACGCTGGCCAACCTCAGCTACATGATGGCGCAACAAGGCAAAAAGGTTTTGCTGATTGGTTGCGATCCAAAGAGTGACACCACCAGTTTGTTGTTTGGTGGCCGTGCATGCCCCACCATCATTGAAACTTCTTCGAAGAAAAAACTGGCAGGTGAGGCGGTTGCCATTGGTGACGTCTGCTTCAAACGCGATGGTGTTTACGCCATGGAATTGGGCGGACCCGAGGTGGGTCGCGGTTGCGGTGGTCGCGGCATCATTCACGGTTTTGAATTGCTCGAAAAGCTGGGCTTTCACGAGTGGGGCTTTGACTATGTGCTGCTCGACTTTTTGGGCGACGTGGTCTGCGGCGGCTTTGGTTTACCCATAGCACGCGACATGTGCCAAAAAGTGATTGTGGTGGCCAGCAACGATTTGCAGTCCTTGTATGTGGCCAATAACGTGTGCTCTGCGGTTGAATATTTCCGTAAATTGGGCGGCAATGTGGGTGTGGCCGGCATGGTGATCAACCGCGACGACGGCACAGGCGAGGCTGCCAACTTTGCCGAGAAGGTGGGGATTCCGGTGCTCTCCACCATTCCTGCCAATGAAGACATCCGCAGAAAAAGCGCCAGCTATGAAATCATTGGCCGCCCCGAATCCGTGTGGGGTCCGATGTTTGCCGAACTGGCTGCCAACGTGGCCACCTCAGTACCCATCCGTCCGAACCCGATGACACAAGACCAGCTGTTGGGCTTGTTTGCCGCTTCCGCTGTGGGTCGCGATGTGGTGCTGGAGCCAGCCACCCAATTTGACATGTGCGGCAAGACCGACACCAGCAAGCCCACGCTCGAAGTTGTGTACGACGAAGTCTGACACCATGAGCAAAACGATTCCCATCGTCCCAGCCTCGCAAGCGCCTGCAGGCATGAGCACCACCATCGAGGGGGATGGCATGGGTTGCCACTCGGGGGGTGAAAAAATGCTGGCCGCAGCCAAAGCCTCAGGCAAGTCTGAGGTGCTGGCGCAATATGCCAAGGACTATCCAGTCGACCCTAAAGCAGGCCCACACGATCAGCCTCAGAGCATGTGCCCTGCATTCGGTTCATTGCGCGTGGGTCTTCGCATGCGTCGCACCGCCACCATTTTGTCGGGTTCGGCTTGCTGCGTGTATGGCCTGACCTTCACCTCGCATTTCTATGGTGCGCGGCGCAGTGTCGGCTACGTCCCTTTCAACTCAGAGTCCTTGGTGACCGGCAAATTGTTTGAAGACATTCGCGAGTCTGTGTACGACCAGGCCGACCCTGAAAAATTCGATGCCATCGTGATCATCAATTTGTGCGTGCCCACTGCCAGCGGTGTGCCCTTGCAGTTGCTGCCCAAAGAGATCAATGGCGTTCGCATCATTGGTATTGATGTGCCAGGCTTTGGGGTGCCCACGCACGCAGAGGCCAAAGATGTGTTGGCTGGCGCGATGCTCAAATATGCGCGCGAAGAAATTTTGGCAGGTCCTGTTCAAGCACCGCGCACAGGCCGCTCTGACAAACCGACCATCACCATGATCGGTGAAATGTTCCCAGCAGACCCCATGATCATTGGGCGCATGCTTGAGCCGATGGGCCTCGCCGCTGGCCCTGTGGTGCCTACACGCGAATGGCGCGAACTGTATGCGGCACTCGATTGTGCGGCGGTTGCCGCGATCCACCCGTTCTACACCGCGAGCGTCCGCGAATTTGAAGCGGCGGGGCGTCCCATTGTCGGTTCAGCCCCAGTCGGCCATGACGGCACAGAGGCTTGGTTGCAAGCCATCGGTAACGCGGCCAATGTGCCCCAAGCCCAGATTGACACGGTCAAAAACATCATGCTGGGCGCCATCAAAGCTGGCTTGGCGAAGTCCCCCATCAAAGGCCGGATCACGCTCAGTGGCTATGAAGGCTCTGAGTTGTTGGTGGCGCGTCTGCTGGTCGAGAGTGGCGCTGATCTGCGCTACGTCGGCACGGCCTGTCCGAAAACGCCTTGGAGTGCTGCGGACTGTGAATGGTTGCAAGCACGCGGTGTGCATGTGCAATACCGCGCCTCCTTGGAACAAGACTTGGCGGCCATGCATGAGTGGAAGCCTGATGTGGCCATTGGCACCACGCCTGTGGTGCAAGCGGCCAAAGAGCTCGGCATACCAAGCTTGTATTTCACCAACCTGATTTCTGCCCGTCCCTTGATGGGGCCAGCAGGTGCGGGTTCCTTGGCGCAAGTGATCAATGGCGCGATTGCCAACAAGTCGCGCTTTGATGAAATGAAAGCCTTCTTTGGCGATACCGGCACCGGCCATGCAGCAGGCGTGTGGGAAGCCTCTCAGGGTGTGCCGCAGAACCGCCCTGAGTTTGAAGCTGAAACACGCAGACAGCTTGAAAAACTGGCCAAAAAACGCAAAGCGGAGGCGATGATCTGATGTTGGTTCTTGACCACGATCGCGCAGGCGGCTATTGGGGAGCGGTGTATGTCTTCACCGCTATCAAAGGCCTGCAAGTTGTCATTGACGGCCCTGTGGGTTGCGAGAACTTGCCTGTCACTTCGGTGCTGCATTACACCGATGCGCTGCCGCCCCATGAGTTGCCGATTGTGGTCACAGGTCTGGCTGAAGAACAATTGGGCCGGGAAGGCACCGAGGGCGCCATGCGCCGCGCGCACGCCACGCTCAACCCCGATCTGCCCTCGGTGGTGGTGACAGGCTCGATTGCGGAAATGATTGGTGGCGGCGTCACGCCCGAGGGCACCAACCTGCAACGCTTCTTGCCGCGCACCATCGACGAAGACCAGTGGCAATGCGCCAACCGAGCCATGTATTGGCTGTGGCAGCAGTACGGCATCAAGCATGTGCCCAAGCGTGAGCGCAAAGAGGGTGAGCGCCCTCGGGTGAACATCATTGGGCCCAGCTACGGCACCTTCAACTGCCCCAGTGATTTGGCTGAAATTCGCCGTTTGGTGCAAGGCATTGGCGCCGACGTGAACATGGTCTTTCCATTGGGTTCACACCTTGCAGATGTGTCTCGCCTGGTCGAAGCCGATGTGAACATTTGCATGTACCGCGAATTTGGCCGCATGCTGTGCGAAGCCTTGGAGCGGCCTTATTTGCAAGCGCCCATTGGTCTGCACAGCACCACCAAATTCCTGCGTTCTTTGGGTCAATTGCTGGGTCTGGATCCAGAGCCGTTCATCGAGAGAGAAAAGCACAGCACCATCAAACCGATCTGGGATTTGTGGCGCTCTGTGACACAAGATTTTTTTGGCACGGCCAACTTTGGCGTGGTGGCCAACGAAACCTATACGCGCGGCATTCGTCATTTCTTGGAAGACGAGATGGGTTTGCCTTGTAACTTTGCCATTTCACGCATAGCAGGGGCCAAAAC
>Ga0114964_10000429_pt1 | contig 32694 bp, 34 predicted proteins | sample C_131016_MF_Meta_FD_92638 | JGI IMG/M metagenome (GOLD analysis project Ga0114964, IMG submission 92638) | Freshwater microbial communities from Lake Croche, Canada to study carbon cycling - C_131016_MF_MetaG | ecosystem: Environmental > Aquatic > Freshwater > Lake | place: Lake Croche, Canada...
CTCCATTATGTAACTCTGTGCGCAATGGGGCCAACTCTTGATTGATACGCACGGCCACGCAGCTATTACCGATATCAGAGTGCACTGCATAGGCAAAATCTACTGCAGTAGCGCCTTTAGGCAACGCTAAAATTTTACCCTTGGGTGTAAATACATAGACCTCATCAGGGAATAAATCAATTTTAAGATGCTCTAAGAAATCAAGCGAATCGGTGCTTTCACTTTGGATTTCCAGCAAACGCTGCAACCATTGATGGGTTTGTTGTTGCAAGGCCGTCAGTTGCGCATCGCTGGATTTATACAACCAATGCGCAGCTACACCAGCATCGGCAATGTTATGCATTTCCTCACTGCGAATCTGCACCTCAATCGGTGTGCCAAATGGACCAAACAAAGTGGTGTGCAATGACTGGTAGCCATTGGCCTTGGGGATTGCTACATAATCTTTAAATTTGCTTGGAATCGGTTTGTATAAAGCATGCAGTGCCCCGAGGGCAAGATAGCAACTCGGTAAATCTTTGACCACCACGCGGAAACCGTAGATATCATAAATTTGTGAAAAATTAGTAGTTTTACCTGCCATCTTCTTGTAAATGCTGTAAAGATGCTTCTCACGCCCAGAAATTTCTGCGTCGATATTGAGGGCCTGCATTTGCTCTTTAATCGAATTAAGTATTTTACTTACGACTTCTTTGCGGTTACCACGTGCAGCTTTGACCGCCTTTGAAATCGCACTGTAGCGCATGGGATATAAATATTTGAAACTTAAATCTTCAAGTTCCTGATAAATAGCATTTAAGCCGAGTCGATTAGCAATCGGCGCATAAATATCCAGCGTTTCTTTGGCAATTAGCTTTTGCTTCTCTGGATTCATGGCTTCTAGCGTTTGCATATTATGCAAACGATCTGCAAGCTTAACCAAAATCACACGGACATCTTGCGACATAGCGAGCAACATTTTACGGAAATTTTCCGCCTGCGCCTGACTGGCGCTTTGAAATTCAATTTTATCTAGCTTAGTGACACCATCCACCAGTTCCGCCACCTGCAGGCCGAACTTGATTTTAATATCCTCAGTAGTGATTGAGGTATCTTCCACTACGTCATGCAATAAAGCGGCCAAAATAGTAGGCACATCCATATGCAAATCGGCCAATACGCAGGCAACCGATACCGGATGCATAATATAAGGCTCTCCAGTTTTACGCACCACGCCATCATGCGCTGCATAGGCGTAACGATACCCCTCCCAAATTTGATCTATGTCTTGGGGGTTAAGATAATGCAGGCGTAGGGTTAAGGCTGAATCCTTGCTGTCCGCAGGCAGCAAGGGGGCTGTGACTGGCTTTAGTGATTCCGCTTTATTATTTTTTGCGGTTTTTGGCATGACATTTTTACGGCTAAACTACATTTTAGATTTTCTAGCGCAAAGAAATTAAAGCTTAGCGTTCGCTAAAATATCTACGCCAATTTTACCTGCTGCGATTTCACGCAGCGCTAGTACCGTTGGCTTGTCACGCAAACCTTGAATATTTACTTGAGGCTCCGCGCCGTTATGAAGCTGACGTGCGCGATAAGCTGCAACTAAAGTCAATTGAAATCGATTGGGTATATTTTCTAAGCAATCATCTACTGTTATACGTGCCATGATGGTATTTCCTAATTTTCGTGTAAAAACTGAAGCCCAATGGATCTAGGCTAGATAGACATAATTTATGTGAGTGCCTGAATCAAAGTGGCATAGCGCTGGTGTTGAGCCGAAATTTTCAAGCGTTGTGCGCGAATTATTGCGCGTATATCTTGTAGCGCAACCTCAAAATCATCGTTGATTGTAACATAATCAAACTCAGTTACGTGGCGCATTTCTGATCGTGCGGCAGTCACCCTTCGCGCAATCGTTTCCTGACTATCTTGGCCACGGCTATTCAAACGCTGGGTTAAAGTCTCCATCGATGGTGGCAATACAAAAATACTAATTGCCTGAGGATATAAATTTCGCACTTGCGCAGCGCCTTGCCAGTCAATCTCCAAGATAACGTCAGCGCCAGTAGCGAGTGGTGTATCGACCGATGACCGCGAGGTCCCATAGTGCGCGCCATGCACCAGCGCGCTTTCTAAAAACTGATTTTCGCCTAGCATGCGCACGAAAGAGGCATCGTCAACAAAGTGATAATCAACCCCATTCGTTTCACCCGGCCGAGGCTGGCGGGTGGTGTGTGAAATTGACAGCTTTAATTGAGGATCTTCAATCAACAATGCTTTAATTAAACTAGTTTTACCGGCGCCAGAAGCTGCCGTGATAATGAAAAGATTGCCTAATATCATGTTTGAAGAAAGTCCCTATACAAATTTATAACCCGCAATGCTTAGCACCAATCTGGACTAGGCAAGTCACTTAAGGCAATCAATTGAAAAACTATCGGTTCTATATAACAACCTGACATATCTCTAGCTTGAAATTTAATATTAAGCCAAATCATACCATTTTGTTTTAAGTGTTGACGCTTACTCAATGTTTTGAATCTGCTCACGCATTTGTTCTATTAACACTTTAAGCTCCATAGAAACTTGCGTGGTTTGTATGGAAACAGATTTTGAACCCAAGGTATTCGCCTCGCGGTTAAGCTCTTGCATCAAAAAATCTAGGCGCTTACCGGCAGGGGCATCGCTAGCCAGAATGCGCTTTACTTCAGAAATATGAGCTGTCAAACGGCTTAACTCTTCATCAACATCAATGCGTTGCGCAAATAACACCAACTCTTGTGCCACCCTTTCTGGGTCTACATTTTTCAGGTTCTCTTGTAACTTAGCCTCTAGCTTGGCTTGATATTCTTTACTCAACGCCGGCAATAACGGTTTGACTTGCTCAACTAAAGCTTCAATTTGGCTTAAACGATCGAGTACCAAGGCTTTGAGTTTTTCACCTTCACGCGCACGTGAGGCATTTAAATCTTTTAAACCCTGACTGAGTAAATTTTTAATGTCTTCTAGTAATGTTTCTTGCCCCAGAACCTCGGTTTGCACCACGCCTGGCCAGCGTAAAATATCCGCCACACTGAGTGCGCGACTTTGTGGAAAATGTTGTTGTGCTTGAGCGCCAATCACCGCCAACTGTTGCATTAGACCTTCATCCAACTGCAACGCCTGATTGGATTTTGCGCGCTGAACTAGATTAATCTTACACTCCACCTTACCTCGACTTAAATGGGAGTTAATCAGCTCACGCACTGCAGGCTCGAAGCTTCTTAAGTTCTCGTCTAGCTTGAAATGCAAATCTAAATAGCGGCTATTCACCGCGCGCAATTCGAGCAACAAGGTGGCGCTGTCTAAGGGTTGCTCTAATGCGGCAAAGCCGGTCATGCTGAAAGTCATCGTAAATATTCCCTAATAGCGCTTATAAAATCAGGGCTATGGTATCAAATACAGGTCGCTTCATGCCAAAAAAACTTACTAGAATCTCAGCGTAACTCAATCGTCGCTGCAGTTGTGCAACACGGTATGTTATATTGCCCGAATAAATTATTAAATCAGGAAGTTAAGCATGACATCAAGCCGACCCAGCCAGCGCGCGCATAACGAGTTACGCAAAGTAGAGATTATTCGCCATTACACCAAGCACGCAGAAGGCTCAGTACTGATCAAGTTTGGGGACACCCATGTGTTATGTACAGCCAGCGTCGAGGAGAAGGTGCCAAGCTTTTTAAAAGGCAAAGGACAAGGCTGGGTAACGGCTGAATACGGCATGCTTCCACGCTCTACTGGTAGCCGCATGGATAGAGAAGCTGCCAGAGGCAAACAATCAGGACGTACTCAAGAGATTCAGCGCTTAATCGGCCGTTCGCTGCGCGCTATTATCGACTTAGACAAACTAGGCGAACGCAGTATACAGATTGATTGTGATGTCATACAGGCAGACGGTGGCACACGCACAGCCAGTATTACGGGTGCTTACGTGGCACTTCATGATGCGATTAGTGTACTGATTAAAAAAGGCTTATTGCAAGAGTCGCCTTTAAAGCAAGCGGTTGCCGCCATTTCTGTTGGTGTATTTCAAGGTCAGCCAGTTCTGGATTTAGATTACATTGAAGACTCTGGCTGTGACACAGATATGAATATCGTAATGACAGCCAGTGGCGGTTTTGTTGAAATCCAAGGCACAGCTGAGGGTGAAACATTTGACCGTGCCACGATGGATGCAATGCTTAGCCTAGCGCATGATGGTATTAATGTGCTGATTTCAATGCAAAATACAGCTTTAGCCCAATAGGCTGAAGTGATTCCTATGCAGGTTAGCGGTTTACAAAAAATTGTGATTGCCAGTGGCAATCAAGGCAAGTTGAGAGAAATGCAGCACCTACTTCAAGGGAGTGGCATTGAAGTATTAGCGCAGTCTGCTTTTAATGTCCCAGAGGCAGATGAGCCGTACTCCACCTTTATAGAAAATGCCTTAGCCAAAGCACGTCATGCTAGCCAACTTACTGGGTTACCCTCACTTGCGGATGATTCAGGTATCTGTGTAGATGCATTGGAGGGTTTGCCTGGCGTTCACTCTGCGCGTTACGCTTGCGAAACGCCTGATGATCAAAAGTCTGACCATGCCAATAATACAAAATTGCTAAAGGCCTTGGCGAATGAAACCAATCGCCAAGCCCATTACTATTGCGTAATGGTGCTGGTAAAATATGCGCAAGATCCGCAACCATTGATTGCTGAAGGCATTTGGCATGGAGAGATTTTAACGGCAGCGCGCGGTAACGAGGGCTTTGGTTATGACCCCATTTTTCTTGATGTGGCGAGTGGTAAAACTGGCGCAGAGCTGAATATTGAAGTTAAAAATAAAATTAGCCATCGAGGTCTAGCGCTACAACAACTCTTAAATAAAATTAAACTACTATGAAACATAAACCCATTATTTGGCATCGCGATGACGACAGCGTCGTTGCCTGTACCGAAAAAATTAAGGTGATGACTGAAAATCTTGCCGAGATTAAGCAGATCGCCCAAGATGCGCTGGAAGATGGCTTGTTGATGGAAGTGAACGAGACCCAGATACGCGATGCACTGCATCAAATGATAGATCAGTTGGTGAATCCCTATCAAAAAAATAATTGAAATTAAAGCGGCAACCGACTTTATCAGTAAGCCAATCAATACGATCGCGCCACTCGTTGGAGATGCGACCATATCGGGGTTGACTAACCCACCACCCTTATCGCTCTATATCCACATTCCATGGTGTGTAAAAAAGTGTCCCTATTGCGACTTTAATTCACACGAAAGCCGCTATCAAAATGGCGAAATTCCGGAAGTTTCTTATGTAGATGCACTGATTGCAGATTTGGAGATGGCGACCCCCAACGTGTGGGGGCGAAAAATAAAATCTGTATTTTTTGGCGGTGGCACACCCAGCTTATTTTCTGCTGAGTCAATTGATCGCATTTTAAGTCAGGTGCGCATGTTGACACCCCTTGAATTTGACGCAGAAGTTACGCTTGAAGCGAATCCAGGCACCGTCGATGCCGCGCATTTTAGTGGCTACAAAGATGCAGGGGTTAATCGCCTGTCTTTGGGCATACAAAGTTTTAACAATGATTACCTGCGCGCGCTAGGCCGTATTCATGACAGCCAGCAGGCTTACGACGCTGTCGCCTTGGCGCTCAAAACCTTTGATCAAGTCAACTGCGACATTATGTATGGCCTGCCGCAACAAACGCTGACCGATGCGCTACACGACGCTAAAACCGCCATCGATTTAAATCCAGCGCACCTGTCTTTCTACCATTTAACCTTAGAGCCGAATACACCCTTTTACCGCACGCCACCAAGCCTGCCGGACGATGACACTAGCGCTGAAATGCAAATTGAAATTGAAGCACTATTAGCCCAGCATGGTTATGAGCATTATGAAACCTCTGCATTCTCTAAGGCAGGTAAGCAAGCTAAACACAATCTCAACTACTGGCAATTTGGCGATTACCTTGGCATTGGCGCTGGCGCGCACAGCAAGCTTAGTTATCACGATAAAATTACACGCGAATCCCGCCACAAACATCCCAAAGCCTATATGGAGCAAGCCATGCTTGGCAAGGCAGTAGAGCGCACTTGGCTGATTGGCCCAGAGGATTTGGGCTTTGAATTCATGATGAATGCACTGCGTTTGGTTGATGGCGTATCGATAGATTTATTTCAACATCGCACTGGTATTAGCATCCATCAGTTGGATGTCGCCATTCAAAAAGCACAAAACAAAGGCTTGCTGATTATTGAAAAAAATATTATTAAACCTACGCTATTGGGGCAACGCTTTTTAAATGAATTACTTGAACTATTCTTAAATTAATGATGACCATCAAACATATTTTCATCGCCCCATTTTTCCTCTTTTTATTAGGGTGCGCAATCGCGCCTCATCAAAAGACGCCCACAGTGATTGAAAATTCGCTGGCAATGAAAATGGTATTAGTGCCTGCTGGGGAGTTCTTAATGGGGAGCGATGAATCGCCTGATAGCTTACAACGAGATTTTCCACAATACCCGAAATCTCGACTCGCAGACCTTAACGACGAGAAGCCGGTGCATCTAGTAAAAATTAGCAAACCCTTTTTTATTGGTCAGTACGAAGTCACCGTGGATCAGTTCAGAAAATTCTTGGATGAGTCTGGCTATATTCCAGAATCTATTGCCGACAAAACTGGCGGTTATGGCTACAACGCTGATTACGATCCCGCACTCAGCGTCAAGGGTGATGCCTTTGAAGGCAGAAATCCAAAGTATTTATGGAGTAACCCTGGTTTCAAGCAACTGGGGAACGAGCCCGTATTAAATGTCACTTGGAATGATGCCGTAGCATTGACGCAGTGGCTAAGTCAGCGTGAAGGAAAAACTTATCGCCTCCCGACAGAAGCAGAGTGGGAATATGCCTGTCGTGCTGGCACGCGATCAAGGTACTTTAATGGCAACAACCCCGAGGCACTGATAGATTCTGCGAATATATTTGATGCCGATAGCGCTAAAAATTGGCAGCGCTGGGATATCTACGCATTAAAAAAACACGACAGCTTCGCGTTCACGTCCCCCGTTGGAAGTTTCAAGCCCAATGCTTTTGGGATTTATGACATTAGCGGCAACGCATGGGAATGGGTTTCTGATTGGTACGATGAACAATATTACGCGCACTCACCAAGCATTGATCCACAAGGGCCCAAGGAAGGAAATGTAAAAGTACGCAGAGGCGGGTCTTGGCACACATGGGCTTTATATGCGCGCAGTACTTACCGCAACTGGAATAGCCGAGACACTAGGTATGCCCTTGTTGGGATGCGCCTAGTGCTTGAAGTCGACCCCAAGCACTAAGCTTCGATTTACTTAATCGCCGCTCTAGCGCGCGCAATGGCAGCCTTCACTTGCGCCGGCGCCGTGCCGCCGATATGGTCACGGCTATGTAATGAGCCTTCTAAGGTTAAAACTGTATAAACATCTTCGGCAATACTAGGCGCAAACTGCTGTAAGGTGGCTAGCGATAAATCACTAAGCTCGACCTTTTGATCCACTGCGTAACGGACTGCCAGCGCCACTACTTCATGCGCGTCTCTAAAGGGCATGCCCTTTTTAGCTAAATAGTCAGCAAGATCCGTAGCCGTTGCAAAACCTTCACTAGCGGCTTGGCGCATATTCTCTTTATTCACCGTGATGCCACGCATCATGTCAGCATAAATCTCTAGCGTCACCAATAAGGTATCGGCTGTATCAAATAGGGGCTCTTTGTCTTCTTGATTATCTTTGTTGTAGGCTAAAGGCTGGCCTTTCATCAACGTCAACAGTGAGGTTAAATTGCCATAAACACGGCCGGTTTTCCCACGCACGAGCTCTGGTACGTCAGGGTTTTTTTTCTGCGGCATGATTGATGAGCCCGTGCAAAAGCGATCGGCAATATCAATAAAAGCGAACCTTGGCGAACTCCACAAAATCAGCTCTTCTGACAAGCGTGATAAATGGGTCATTACCAATGATGCAGCAAAAGTAAATTCGATGGCAAAGTCACGGTCAGAAACCGCATCTAATGAGTTCTCACACACGCCGTCAAAACCCAAGGATTTTGCAACCATTTCCCGGTCTATCGGGTAGCTAGTACCCGCCAATGCCGCGGCACCCAAAGGTAAACGATTAATTCTACGACGCGCATCACCAAAGCGCTCGGCATCGCGTTTAAGCATCTCTACATAGGCCATTAAGTGATGGCCAAATGTCACAGGTTGCGCTACTTGTAAGTGGGTAAACCCAGGCATTACTGTATCAAAGTGAATTTCGGCTAAATCTAATAAGCTGAGTTGCAGCTTACGCAAACCCAGCAATAACTGGTCGGTAGTAGCGCGTAGCCAAAGCCTTACATCGGTCGCTACTTGGTCATTTCGACTACGCCCAGTATGCAAGCGTTTTCCAGCATCACCGATTTTGTCGGTCAGGCGTTTTTCTATATTTAAATGTACATCTTCTAAATCTAATAACCATTCAAACTGGCCTGCTTCCACTTCTTGCAGAATTTCTGCTAACCCTGCTTCAATCGCACGCACATCATCGGCACTGATAATTTTTTGTGCGCCAAGCATTTGCGCGTGCGCCAAAGAGCCCTGAATATCAAACACCGCTAAACGCTGATCAAAACTAATGGATGCTGTATATTTTTTCACTAGCGCAGCAACCGGCTCATTAAAACGGCCAGACCAGCTAGTATCTTTTTTGTTAAGTGCGCTTTGCGCTGAGCTATTTTTTTTGTCGTTCACTGTGTCGTTCTCATTTGGATATGATCTATTTTTAGCGGCATTCTGACCTTCACTAATTGCGTTGTGGCCCTAAAATAACTGCTGAATAATGATTTTATCCGATTAGTATAATGCAAAATACCAAAGCTACGCTGGCAAAATCAGACGTCAAACAGTCTAGCCTCCCGCCTAATATGCGAAATTGAGGTGCGCACTTACGTATACTGGCAATCGTTAATAGGGCTCTGCTCTTTGTAGCACTAATACCTAGCAATAGCCTCCGTGTATTTTTCACAAAGATCGCCAGCATAGAGGGTCTATCTCAACCCATGCTGTTTTAGGGTGTAGCAGGCTTGGCGTGCGAGGTCAGTCATTGGTCACCCAAGCTTGTGTTAAAATCAAACATCACTTAATCCGTAAGCTTTATCAAATGAACAGTTCAGCCCCCTCTTTGAGTCCATCAGCAGTTGCGCCAACTAGGCTGGTGATTGCCTCCCGCGAAAGTGCACTTGCCATGTGGCAAGCACGCTTTATTCAAAGTCGCTTACAAACAATCTACCCCACAACCATCGTAGAGATTTTGGGCATGACCACCACCGGCGATCAAATTTTAGACATCCCATTAGCGAAAGTTGGTGGCAAAGGTCTGTTTGTTAAAGAGTTAGAAACGGCCTTGGCCGATGGTCGTGCCGACTTAGCGGTGCATAGCATGAAAGATGTGCCGATGAACTTACCAGACGGCTTTATGTTGGTTGCCACCGGCGAGCGCGAAGATCCTCGGGATGCCTTTGTTTCAAATGACTTTGCCTCGTTAGAAGATTTACCAGCCGGCAGTATTGTAGGCACCTCAAGTCTGCGCCGCCAAAGTCAACTCCAAGCGCGCTTACCGCACTTAAAAATTGAATCCTTGCGCGGCAATTTACAAACGCGCTTAAGAAAACTAGATGAAGGGCAATATGCTGCGATTATTTTAGCTGCGGCTGGTTTAATCCGACTCGGACTTAGTGCTCGAATTCGTAGCGTCATTTCACCGCAACATAGTATTCCAGCGGTCGGTCAAGGCGCTTTAGGCATAGAAATTTGTACGCATCGCACAGACTTGCTCACTGTATTGGCTCCTTTAAACCATGCTGATACGCAACTCTGCGTAGAAGCCGAACGTGCAATGAGCCGAGCCTTGGCTGGCAGTTGCACGGTACCGCTAGGCGCTTATGCTGTTTGTGAAGCCGAGAGCATTCGCATCACCGGCTTTGTCGCTAGTGTGGACGGGGCACAAATGCTAGTTGAAACCGTAACAGGAAATAGAATGCAAGCCGATGCCTTAGGGAAAACTTTAGCGCAACAGTTGCGTGATAAAGGTGCCGATCAAATTTTAGCTTTGCTTGACCATGCTTAGGCAAAACTAGGCCTAAAGTAGCAATGACTGACTTACTGAAAGGTTTTGGAATTGCCATCACGAGGCCACTGGATCAAGCTAAAAACCTAAGCGCAGCGATTGAGCAACAAGGTGGCAACGCCATATTATTTCCACTCATTGCAATCAGCCCCTTATCCGATTACAGTACATTCGATGAGAAAATCAGCGAACTGACACAGGCCGACTGGGCAATTTTTATCAGTAGCAATGCCGTTGATAACGCTATGCCACGCATTATCAAACATTACGGCATCGTACCCGACAAGCTCAAGTTTGCTGCCATCGGTCCACAAACCGCGAAGCAACTGGCCAGTTATGGCGTACAACATGTCCTAATTCCGCATGAGCGTTTTGACAGTGAAGCGCTACTCGCCTTATCCGAAATGCATGCGGTTAATAATCAGCGCATCATTATTTTTCGTGGCATAGGTGGACGGGAGCTGTTGGCTGAGACCTTGCAGCAACGCGGCGCCCAACTAGATTTTGCTGAGTGCTACCAACGCGTAAACCCGCAAATCAACTGCAAACTATTGGATCAACTTTGGCAGGAAAATCAATGTCACGCCTTAGTGGTCACCAGCTCAGAGGCGATGCGAAACTTATTGGCCATGACGCATCAAGGTAAGGATGAATGGATACGCAATATAGCCGTTTGTGTCAATCATGCACGAATTGCAGAAGAGGCAAGCGCGGCTGGATTAGAGGTATATATAGCCTCGGCACCTGGCGATGCGTCGATGTTAAGCTGCTTACAGCAAGCTTTGCAAAAAAAATTACACCTTCCTCTAAAATAGTTTTTATATTGGTACTATTTACGTGGGCTTAGCATAGCTAAAAATATCAGCAAAAAATGCTGCTTCTGCCAATCCATGCTCCAGAAAACTAGCTTGTGCGACTTCAACCATGGCAGGCGATCCGCAGCAATATACTTCATAATCCGTTAAGCTAGATTGGGAAAAGTCATTAAGAACAGCTTGGTGCACAAGGCCCCCACGCCCCTGCCAAAGATCTTCTGGTAGAGCGTCTGATAGTACTGGGATAAATTCAATATTAGTATGCGCCGACGCCCAAGACTCAGCTAATTCCAACATATACAGGTCTTGGCGTGCTCGCGCACCCCAATATAAGCTGACCTTACGCTGTATATTGTTGTGAATCATATATTCAATAATTGCTTTAATTGGCGCAAAGCCAGTTCCACCGGCAACCATAATGATAGGTTTATTAGAATCTTCGCGCAGGTAAAAACTGCCAAATGGCGCTTCAATTCGCATAATGGCTTTGTCTGGCATTTCATTAAATACGTACTCGGTAAATTGCCCCCCTGGAATCAGCCGTAAATGTAACTCTAATAAATTATCCTGATGCGGTGCGTTGGCAAGTGAAAAGGCGCGTCGCTTGCCGTCTTTGAGCAAAAATTCAATATATTGCCCAGCCATAAACTTTAAATGTTCACTGCTAGGCAACTTTAGATATAGTGCCATTACATCAGGTGCCAACTGCTGTTTTCGCTCTACGCGGGCGGGAATAATTCGTGGCTGTATGACATCAGCTGCCATTTCACGGCACTCTAAAGTCATATCGCTGAGCGGATGCGCGCAGCAAAATAAAGCCATACCTGCTGCTTTCTCAGAATCTGTTAAGGCACTTGCCGCATGGTCGCCATAATCGACTTCACCGCTAAGAACTGTGCCTTTACAGGAACCGCAAGTGCCGTTTCGGCATCCATAGGGAACGTTAATGCCCGCAGCTAAAGCTGATTCAAGCAGGGTTTCACTTGGGCGGGCAGCATATTGATGACCACTCGGCTGCATGGTGATTTGAAATGTCATGTGTTTGATTCTCTGGTTACGCTTGTTATTATTTGTGCTTGTCTAAGGTGTTGCCTACCTATTTATTCCTCACGGTGAAACTCACCTTCGATCACATCATCATTTGCAGCCGGTTTCGTTTGATAGCCTTCCGTTTTTTTCGCGTCGCTAGATATAGGAATAAGCAATAGCACTGCTGCGATAATGTCGCTCATTATCCCAGGGATAACGAGCAATATGCCCGCAATAATATTACGTGCGCTGCCGAATATAGCTTTAAACGGATTAGCACCTTGGGATAAAGTTTGCATCATCCGCACAGAAAATAATGATTTTTCATCACGTATGAGCTTAATGCCAAGGACTGCAACCACCAACAAGTAAAGCACGACAATGCTTCCATATTGTTGAAACAAGTTGATTAAAATCCAGATTTCAACCACCGGGAAAGCGAGTATCCCCAGTAAAAATATTAAACGCATGCTGCTACTCTCCAGTTCAATGAACGTATATTGCTAATTAGTTTCTAAGTTCATGGTGCCTGTAATCTATAATTGCAAGGCGCTATAATCATAATAAGACACATCGTTAAACGCCTAAGGTGCCTATTTGTTAAATCTAGTGAAAAAACTTGTGAAAAAAATGCTGACAAAAAAAAGTTTCAAACACCTACTCGCCACTATTGGCTTTGCATTCACCACGCTATTTTTGATGAGCGCACTTGCTGGCGAAGCCAACAAAAGCGCTCTTAATCTATTCGTTGCGGATAATAACGCAGACAGTTTTTTAACTCCTGACCGTGCTTTCCAGCTAAAGTTAACTGCAGTCAATGCACAAAATATACAAGCTAGTTTCAGTGTAGCGTCTGGCTACTACTTATACCGCGATCGCATTAAATTTGAAATTGCTGCGCCAACGCAAGACGGTAGTACCAAAATTGCTTTAGTCAGCTTACCCACCGGAGAAATCAAACAGGACCCCACTTTCGGCAAGCAGACAGTATATCACCATGATTTTAACGCCAATATTCAACTAGCCGCTCCAGCCGCGCATGCGCTTACCATCAATGCGAGCTATCAAGGTTGTAGTGAAAAAGGGCTTTGCTATGCACCGATTAAAAAGAGTTTTACCCTGAATCCTAGCCTCGGCACATCAATCGACAATGTAGCGGATACAACAACCACTTCGAATGGCCAGACCGCGCAATTGCTAAAAACTGGTAATGTATGGTTGATTATCGCGGGGTTTTTTGTAGCCGGCTTATTTCTGGCCTTCACGCCATGCAATTACCCAATGATTCCCATCTTATCTAGCATTATTGTCGGCAGCCAAAGTCAGCAACAAAAGCCCTCTAAACTCCACGCATTTGGCTTATCCGTGGCTTACGTTCTTGGCATGGCATTGACCTATACCGTTGCCGGCATTGCCGCCGCCTTATCAGGCGATTTAATCAGCCAGTCATTACAAAATCCTTGGGTGCTTGCTACCACCGCAATGCTTTTTGTCGTGTTGGCGCTGTCTATGTTTGACCTCTATGAACTGCAACTGCCCTCTAGCTTTGAAACCAAGATGCTTCAAGCCAGCAACAAGCTGAAGGGTGGAGAGTTTTTAGGGGTATTTGTTATGGGTGCAATTTCTGCCTTAATTGTTAGCCCGTGTATTTCTGCACCCTTATCTGGCGCCTTAATTGTCATCGGTCAAACGCATAATATATTGCTCGGCGGTGTAGGGTTGTTTGCTTTGGCCATTGGCATGGGCGTACCCTTGCTATTGATAGGCGCCTCCGCAGGCCGTTTATTACCTAAAACTGGGAATTGGATGAATGCCGTTCGTAACTTTTTTGGTGTACTAATGCTAGCCATGGCTATTTGGATAATATCTCCAGTCATTGCCATAAGCGTTCAGCTTGCACTTTGGTCCGCCTTGCTCATCGTCACTGCGGTTTATCTTAATGCCCTAGATAATTTACCTGCCCATGCAAATAATATAATGAAGTTGAGCAAGGGTATGGCTGTCATTTTATTGTTATTAGGTGTATCCCTACTCATTGGCGCGCTATCAGGTGCAAAATCAGTATTGCAGCCACTAAGCGGAATAAGCACAAGCGTCGCAGCAGTCAATGCCACCAGTAAAAAATCTACACTCGCTTTTAATCGTATATCGACTATTGCAGAACTAGAAAAAAGATTAGCTTCCACACAGGGCCAGCCTGTGATGCTAGATTTTTATGCAGATTGGTGTGTAGCTTGTAAAGAACTAGAAGAACTGACCTTTAGCGACTACAAAGTACAAGCGATGCTTAAAAACACTTTATTACTTCAAGTTGATGTGACTGAAAACTCTGATGCGGACAAGGCGTTGTTAAAACGCTTTGGCTTATACGGCCCACCAGGCATTATATTTTTTAATGGTCAAGGCCAAGAGCTGAGCTCACTCAAAACCGTTGGCTTCGAAGATGCCGATCACTTCCATGCCACCCTATCCAAACGTGATAGTTGTATTGCCACTACGACTGGGGCGTCAACCTTAACATGTTAAAAAAACAACTCACCCACTTAAGCCTCATCGCGCTGATGCTAGGCCTTGGCTTCGGAATTTTTTATTATTTTTTAAAACCTTCCTATGCGCCAAGTGTATTAAACGAGAGTGCAGACAAATTTTCAACCCAAACCTTTTTTGCCGCAAAATTACCGAATGAAAATGGTGTCAATCAATCGCTTAGCCAATATAAAGGCAAAATTATTGTCCTTAATTTTTGGGCTACTTGGTGCCCGCCCTGTCGTGAGGAAATGCCAGAACTTTCTCAATTGCAGCAGCAGTATCAAAACAAAAATGTGGTGGTATTAGGCATTGCGGTTGATCAGGTCAGTTTAGTCAAAGCGTTCACGCAAGCTTCACCAGTAAGTTACCCTTTAGTCGCTGATGAAAATGCCGGAATGGGCCTAGCTATCACTTTAGGCAATGAGCAGGGAGTTTTACCCTACACCGTCATTATTGATAACAATGGGAGGGTAATTCAAACCTTCTTTGGCCGTATAAGTAAGCCGCTTTTAGAGCGCGCTTTAGCGCCATTATTAATGCATTTGTAGAGATCTGCTTAAACGAATGATATCAAACACTTAAATACAAGCTATAGCCTAATTTCGTTTAATTTCACTAATGTAGCTGGACAAAACCACTTAACTTCGGCAAAATTGCGTCTATGAGTTATTTTAATTTACGCAACAAAACGCTCAAAAAAGTGCTTAAGCATGCCTGCTAAGTCTATTTTAGTGCTACACGGACCTAACCTCAATTTATTGGGATTACGTGAACCTGAGCATTATGGCAATTTAACACTAGATGCGATCAATCAAATGCTAACTGAGCAAGCCAAGTTAGCAAATGTTGCATTAGAAACCTACCAAAGCAATTCTGAAGCTGATTTGGTGAGTAAAATTCAAACGTTTGCCACTAATAAGTGTGATTTTATTATCATCAATCCGGCGGCATTTACACATACTTCCGTGGCCATGCGCGATGCACTAAGCGCGATTAAAGTACCATTTATAGAAGTACACCTATCAAATGTTTATGCGCGTGAAGCGTTTCGTCACCATTCTTACTTCACTGATATTGCTGTTGGTGTGATTAGTGGCTTAGGTGGTCATGGCTATAAGATGGCATTAGATTATGCCATCGAGCAGATCAAATCGTAGTTAAGCAACTACACTTAATTTAATACAATTTTTTTACAAGATTTTTAGAGGTTATTATGGACTTACGCAAACTGAAAAAGTTAATTGATCTGGTTGAAGCATCAGGCATCTCTGAACTTGAGCTAACTGAAGACGGTGAAAAAGTACGTATTAGCCGCAATTTCACCGCCAGTGGTCCTGCGCAACAATATGCCAACTATGCGCCTATGCAGTATGCAGCAGCGCCACAAGCAACTTCATCTGCGCCTGCAGAGGTAGCAGCGCCCGTCGTTGAAGAGGGACATGCTGTTAAGTCGCCGATGGTTGGTACTTTTTATCGCTCACCTTCTCCTGATTCAAAATCATTTGTTGAAGTGGGTGATACAGTCGCGGTCGGTGATACCCTTTGTATTATTGAAGCCATGAAACTGCTCAATGAAATTGAGTCAGATAAAGCTGGTGTGGTTAAAAAAATCGTAGTGGATAATGGCCAAGCGGTTGAGTACGGCGAACCACTTTTCATTATTGCTTAAGCACAGGATTTTAATTACATGGCTATGTTTGACAAAATCTTAATCGCCAACCGTGGTGAAATTGCATTGCGCGTGCAACGCGCATGCCGCGAACTTGGTATCAAAACCGTTGCCGTGCACTCCGAAGCTGATCGTGAAGCTAAATATGTAAAATTAGCTGATGAATCTGTTTGTATTGGCCCCGCTCCTTCTAGCCAAAGTTACTTAAATGTACCTGCTGTGATTAGTGCAGCTGAGGTAACAGATGCGCAGGCCATCCATCCAGGTTATGGTTTCTTGTCAGAAAATGCTGATTTTGCAGAGCGCGTGGAACAAAGCGGCTTTGTCTTTATTGGTCCGCGCGCGGAAACCATACGCCTAATGGGTGATAAAGTTTCAGCTAAAGACGCTATGCGTAAAGCTGGCGTGCCTTGCGTACCGGGATCAGAAGGTGCACTACCTGATGACCCTGCAGAAATTATTAAAATCGCCAAACAAGTGGGCTACCCAGTCATTATTAAAGCAGCTGGTGGCGGTGGTGGTCGTGGAATGCGCGTGGTACATACAGAGGCGGCATTACTAACTTCTGTCACCATGACTAAAGCTGAAGCGCAAGCCGCGTTCGGCAACCCCGTGGTCTATATGGAGAAATACCTAGAAAAGCCGCGTCATATTGAAATTCAGGTGCTAGCCGATCAGCATGGCAATGCAGTATTTTTAGGCGAGCGAGATTGCTCTATGCAACGCCGCCATCAAAAAATTATTGAAGAAGCGCCGGCACCCTTATTAAATGCAAGGTTACGCGACAAAATTGGCGAACGCTGTGCTGAAGCCTGCCGTAAAATTAAGTATCGTGGCGCGGGCACCTTTGAGTTCCTGTATGAAAACAATGAGTTTTATTTCATTGAAATGAATACGCGTCTGCAAGTTGAACATACGGTCACAGAAATGATTACTGGCATTGATTTAGTGCAGCAACAAATTTTTGTGGCTGCAGGCGAAAAACTCAAATTTCGCCAAAAAGATATTGTGCTTAAAGGTCATGCGATTGAGTGCCGCATCAATGCTGAAGATGCCTACAACTTTGTGCCATCTCCAGGCAAAATCAATACCTTTCACATGCCTGGCGGACCTGGTGTACGTATTGACACCCACGCATATGCCGGCTATACCGTGCCCCCTCACTACGACTCAATGATTGGCAAGCTCATTACTTACGGCGATACTCGCGATCAGGCGATTGCACGCATGCGCATTGCGTTATCTGAAATGATGATTGACGGCATCAGCACCAACGTTCCACTGCATGCCGATTTAATGGCAGATGCTGCATTTCATTTAGGTGGCACTAGCATTCATTACCTAGAGCAAAAACTAGGTATTTATAATAAATAAGTAGGTTAGCATGGCCTGGGTATCACTAAAAATTGAAGCGCAAGATAATACGGCTGATTTAATCAGCGATACCTTGATGGAAATGGGCGCCTTATCGGCCATTATTGAAGATGCGAATGCAGAAACCATTGATGAGCAACCCATTTTTGGGGAGCCTGGGGACCCGCCGCCAGGTATTTGGCAACAAAATTTGGTCAGCGCACTATTTGATGAAAATGTAGCTATCGATCAAATTATCAAAAACTTGCAACAAAAAACCGGCTTAAACGGGTTGCAATATTCCACTGAAATTATTCAAGAGCAAGATTGGGTGCGGGCAACTCAAGCTCAGTTTGAGCCGATACGCATTACCGATAACTTATGGATAGTACCAACTTGGCACACGACGCCAAATGCTGATGCCATCAACATTATTTTAGATCCAGGACTCGCTTTTGGTACTGGCAGCCACCCCACCACGCATTTGTGCTTAGCGTGGCTAACGCAAACTGTCGCTGCCGAACATACGGTGCTTGATTACGGTTGTGGCTCTGGCATTTTGGCCATCGCTGCAAAAAAATTAGGTGCAGGCAAAGTAGTTGGTGTTGATATCGATGCCCAAGCTATATTGTCCAGTAATTACAATGCAGAACAAAACGCTGTGCAGGCCGACTTTTACGATGCGGCTCGATTTGAGTCGCGCCAGTTTGATATTGTGGTGGCTAATATTTTATCCAGCGCTTTAAGTGTGCTGGCTCCAGCACTTGCCAGTGCCTGCAAGGCAGGCGGGAAAATTGCCCTCTCCGGCATATTACGTGAGCAAGAGTCCGCAGTTTCTGCTATTTATGCTGAGTGGTTTGATATGCAACCAGCACAATTTATGGAATCTTGGGTATTACTCACCGGCACAAGAAAATGCGCGCCATAACGCTTTGTCCAGTCTGCCAAACCCAATTCTTTGTTACTCAAGACCAGCTCACTAAACACGATGGGCAGGTCCGGTGCGGGCATTGCTTGCACGTATTTGATGCAAATGCCCATAAGGTAGAAATAGACGCAAGCCCGTCAATCAATAATGAATCCGATCTAGCTCACATACCCTTAGTTCAAGATAGTACGCTGCCAGTTAACGTGGAAGCCGTATTGGTGAATTCTCCACTTATTCCGACCAATACCCTACTAGATCAGCCATTTAAAATTCCAGCACACCCTGTTGCATCCCGAGCAAGGCTAAGGCTTTTATATGCCACATTGTTACTGGTTGCGGTCGTCGCGCAAAGTATGTTTTTTTTACGCAGTGAAATTGCTGCTTATTACCCACAAAGCAAGCCGTATCTCGTTCAGCTATGCCAAAAGCTAGCTTGCAATATTCATTTATTGAAGAATATTGAGTTCATTGTAATTGATGACTCCGATATCAAAGAAGATACGAATTACCCTGGTTTACTACATGTATCTAGCACCTTAGTGAGTCGGGCTAGATACTATTTGGCATACCCCAATATTGAGCTGACCCTGACCGATATTGAAGACAAGCCTAAACTACGTCGCATATTTAAACCAGAAGAATACTTACCAGCACACAGCGATGTTGCTAACGGCATCCCCCCTGGGTCAGAAGTTAAAATCAATCTTGCAATCATGGCTCAAGGGCATTCCCTAGCAGGGTACCGCGTCCTGCTCACTTACTAATCTGTATCGCAGTAGCAGAGCTAAAACCTAATGAAAATCATGAGGGCTATTTAATCACTTTACATAGTCGGCTTTTACATCAAGTCTGTATTATCTAATCCATAAGTTGCATTACTTAATTAATCCCTTAGGAGATTTACCATGTGGACTACACCAGCTGCTACTGAAATGCGTTTTGGTTTTGAAGTTACAATGTACGTAATGAATAAATAAGCTTTAGAATTTTAATAAAAAAGGACGCTAATGCGTCCTTTTTTATTGGCCAAACGTTTTTCTTAATCTATTTTATAATTTCTAAACTGTCTGACTTTATGTCTTTAATCGCGTTGGCTATGCATTCTACTGCCTGCTCTCTAGCGTAACTTTTACGCCAGGCTAGAGCGATTCTGCGCACAGGGACTGGCTGCTCAAACGGAATGACTTTCACCAGTGGGTTTAAATAGCGCTCAGTTGCAGCACTGCATGGCAGCACCGTAATACCCAAATTGGACGCCACCATGCTTCGTATGGTTTCTAGCGAATTTCCCTGTAGCACCTGACCTTTGCGAGATAAATCTGGGCAAGCCTGCAACACCTGATGGCTATAGCAATGTCCACTATTGAGTAACAATACGTTTTCATCCATAAGCTCTAAGGCTTTAATGGACTTACGTTTGGCCCATGCATGGTCAATAGGTACCATCACCACATATTTTTCGTCATACAGTGGCAAGGTCTTGATTCCTGCAACATTAAATGGCAAGGCCACAACTGCGGCATCTATGACACCAGCCTTAAGCTGCACTTCCAATTGTGCGGTTAAATTTTCTTCTATATCCAAGGGCATCTCCGGGGCACTCACTCGCAAGAGGGGGATTATTTCCGGTAACAAATAAGGCCCTACCGAGTAAATTAATCCTAGGCGAAAAGGGCCCGCCAATTGGTTATTACCCTGTTTCGCAATATCTCGAATGCGACTTGCCTCTTCAAGCGTATGTATCGCCTGCACTATAATTTGTTCGCCTATGGGTGTTGGGCTAACATCGGTGCGGCTACGCTCAAAGATCAAGACGCCAAGATCTTCTTCCAGTTTTTGAATGGCAAGACTGAGTGCAGGCTGGCTCACAAAGCACTTTTCAGCCGCACGCCTAAAATTTCGTGCTTTGGAAACTGCGACTACAAAGCGTAATTCATTCAAGGTCATGGCTACTATCCTAAAGGTTGTTGTTGGTTTTGATAGTCCAAGCCTATCAAAAAATTACTAGTACACAATTCTACCTATCAAAATAATTTGTGATTGATTTATTTATCGCATTGGCTTTAATTGCTCCATATCATTTCGTAGTATGATTAAAAAAGGTTATCAAACTTTGAATAAAGGTGGTCAATATGGCTCATACCCAAGCACCAAAAGATAAACTCAATGGCAACCAAGAAGAGGTTGCAGGGGCCTACGAATCGTCACTAGCCATGCTTCTAAAAAAGTCCGAACAAGCTGACACAAGCCTTCATAGCTTGCTGGAAGAAGACTCCAGCGAATTTACACAAATGGCGCAATGGATTAAGCGCGATTTAATTGCCGCGGCGCAGCATTTAAATGAATCGGGCCAAGAGCTCAAAGACTGGCTAGGCTTTGATTTAAAGCTAATCAAAAACGAGTTATGGGAACGATTTACCCAGGCCGCAGACAAAACAACGCTAGAGCTACTCAAGCTTAAGCAAATAGCCGCCAACGCTGAATATCACACCGGTGAAATTGTGGGTTTGGGCTCTTTAATTTGCGACCAGTGCCAAGCTCAGCTGCATTTTTACAAACCTGGTCACATTCCACCATGTGCTAAATGTCACGGCACGCGTTTTCACCGGCTTAACCGATAACACTAGCCACCTAAAACCTGTCTCAGATTTTAGGCTTAATTCCGACCATGAATCTCTGGTCGGATTTTTTTGTACAACTCAAACCAGAGCACGCTCGCCAGACCCGCCACCACGCAATATAAAAACTGTAGTGGCGAAACGGGCGCAAAATGAAAAATTTCGCGCAGCATAGGCAGGCTTAATACCAGCATCATGAAAACCAAAGCAGCAATGATGACCCACCATAGGGCTGGATTGTACTTTTTAACCGTACCCAATATGCTGTTTCGCCATGACCTATTCACCAAGATCAGGCCTAGATTACCAATCACCAATGTTGAGAAAGTCAAAGCCCTCGCCAATTCATCACTAGCGCCATGCTGAAGGGCATAGCCTAATACCAATAATGTTGCCAGCAAGACGAACAGGCCCTGTATAAGACTTAGAATCAACACCCGCCGTCCGAACAATACTTCCTTTGGTGGTCGTGGCGGCCGTTGCATGACATTAGGCTCCGCTGGCTCCGCTTCAAAGGCAACTGAACAAGCGGGATTAATGATCATTTCTAAAAATACGATATGCACCGGTGCAAATAGCGGCGCCCATCCTAGCAATAATGGAATCAGTGATAAGCCAACAATGGGAATATGCACCGCAAAAATGTAGGCCATACCTTTTCGAAGATTATCAAAAATGCCACGGCCCAACCTAACGGCATGGACGATGGAAGCAAAATCATCATCTAGCAACACTAGTGCAGCAGCCTCTCTGGCGACATCGGTGCCGCGACCACCCATCGCAATACCTATATGCGCAGCCTTTAACGCCGGAGCATCATTGACGCCATCACCCGTCATTGCCACCACCTCGCCATTCGCTTTTAGTGCATTGACGAGACGTAGCTTTTGTTCCGGCACCATGCGCGCAAACAGATTGCTATGTCTGATACGTTCCCGCAATGTCATCTCATCCATTAAGCTAAGCTCAGGCCCCGTAACAATACCGCCATTACCGACGGCAAGACCGATCTGAGCCGCGATTGCAGCTGCGGTGGCAGGGTAATCACCAGTAATCATTACCACACGTATACCGGCAGCATTACATTCTTTGATTGCGGGTGCCACGGTCGGACGAACAGGATCAGCCAAACCGATCAGACCAAGAAATTCAAATTCAAAGTCATGCTGAATATCTGGCCAAACACTACCGCTATAACATGCCTTAGCCACACCCAACACACGCATACCCTGAACGGCAAGCTTATCCACCTGCCTAGCTAGAACCTCAAGCTGTTCTGCATTGAAATGACATAAATCAGCAATGGCTTCTGGCGCGCCTTTGGCTGCGACGACGTAATCATCTCGATCAACGGCTTTCCAAACATGCGATAGTGCTAGAAGCTTTGTTGATAACGCATATTCATGCGCTAGTTGCCAATCCCCATGCAGGTGTTCAGTGTCGCTTAAATATTGTTTTCCTAAGGCATGAATGGCTTTTTCCATCGGGTCAAATGGTGAGATCTCACTAGCCAGTATAGAAAATTCGGCGAGTTCATGAAACAACTCTGGCATCTGATGAGACGACTCACCACTTACAAAAATATCGTTATTTACTGATAATTGTTGCACTGCCATTTGATTAAAGGTGAGCGTGCCAGTTTTATCAACGCACATAACGGTCGCTGATCCAAGCGCTTCTACCGTTTCTGCTCGTCTTGTCAACACGCGGTGCTTAGAAATGCGCCAGGCACCCATGGCCATAAATACGGTTAATACTACAGGGTACTCTTCTGGCAGAATCGACATTGCCAACGTGATGCCTGACAACAAGCCATGTAACCAATTACCGCGCGTAATGCCATAAATAATCAGCAATAATAAACTTAACATTACGCCAAGCACGGCTAAAGTAGTGACCAAGCGACGAATCTCACTCTGCAACGGGGTGGTTTCAATCGCTAATCCCTGCAAGGCGTTACCAATCTTGCCAATTTCACTAGATAATCCCGTCGCCAATACTAAAGCCTTGCCTCGCCCCTGCACAACTAATGAGCCTGAATAGATAAATGGTAAATTATCACCACCGGGCGGCGAGACTGAGGCAATAGCGCTAATGCCGGCGTTGGATTGCGAAATCTTGCTGACAGCAACCGATTCTCCGGTCAGCAATGATTCATCGGCAGAAAAATGATGGCAACTTATTAATACAGCATCTGCTGGCACACGGTCGCCTTCCGATAGAATCAGTAGGTCACCCCGCACCACCTCGCATCCAGCGATGCGTTGCTCAACACCATCACGAAGCACTAAAGCACGCGGACTAGTCAAATCCCTTAATGCTTCAAGCACGCGCTCAGTTTTATTTTGCTGATAGATGGTAATTGCCATCACCACGCAGACAAAACCCAACAACATTAGCGCATCACTGACATCACCAAGCAATAAATAAATAGCCCCTGCAACCACCAACAACAGAAACATTGGCTCACGCACCACTTCCCAGGCAATGCCCAGCAAGCTACGCTGACCAGATAAAGGCAGGGCATTCAAGCCTTCTTTTTTAAGCCGAATCTTAGCTACCGCGCTTGATAAGCCACCATGCTCCAAGGCGCCGAATACCTTAATCTGAGGTCTCAAACTTTTAACAAAGCGACGGGTTGTTTTAATGGGCATAATTAGTAAATATTTCTAGATTTGAATAGTCTTATTTTTTTAAGGTGAGGTTGTGTATGTCAGCTTGATACTGTTGTCATCACACCAGATACGCAGCTCCTCATCACAGGCATTCGCCTCGTATGCAAACCAAGGCTCTAGCATACCTTCCGCTTGGAGCAATTCCTTAAATCGCCTATAAGCGCCTCGTTTACGGAAAAAGCTAGCAACGGTGTTGTAGTGATCTGGAAGCGCTTGATTTATAAAATCCAGCGCCATTTTCTGCCCAAGTTGTAGCTCATTTTTGTGTGGCACGGCTTGATAACGCGTTGAAGTTGTAACGTCTTCTGGCACAGCCTCTTCTAGCTCAACACTCGCTGATACCCAGAATATTTCTCCAGTATCCAATGAGATATAAGCATTATGTGCAGATGGAGAATCCGAGCTTACAAACTCAAAGGCATTGCGTAACTCGTTGTAGTTGACACTACTCATGCTGATCCTTAATGCAATGTTGTTTTGCTAAAACCGTAGATGCTACGCATACTTCATGTAGCTGCTTATTGCTTTTGAGTTACTATCTGACCTCAATCACCACAAAGATGCAATATCCTAATGCAAAAAGAAGTTATAGAGCAACCTAGATACGCCGTTGTAGCCGCTGTTCAACTGCCAAACGTCACAGATATTGAATTCGAAGCCTCACTTAATGAGTTACGCGAGCTGGCAAAAACACTAGGTTATGAAGTGGTTCACACTTTTGTGCAGAAACGCGCTGGATTTGATATCACTGCCTACCTTGGTGCAGGTAAGCGTCAGGAAATAAGCGAATTCATTAATAATGAATCAGAGTTCGTGGCCAACGGAGACCAATTAGATAGCCGCGTGATAGATGCCGTATTAATCGATCATGAGATCTCACCATCGCAGGCGCGTAACCTAGAAAAAGAGGTTGGTTGTGAGGTGATGGATCGCACCATGGTGATCCTTGAAATTTTTCATCGCAACGCACGTTCACGTGCTGCACGCGCCCAAGTTGAGATTGCGCGTTTAGGCTATATGGCGCCACGGATGCGGGAGGCGGCTAAACTTGCTGGGCCACAAGGACGTCAACGAAGCGGAGCAGGCGGACGTGGAGGTGGCGAGTCACATACGGAATTAGATAGACGTAAGATCCGCGACCGCATCTCCGAACTACAACAAGAAATTGTTGCCATGGATGTTGAGCGCAAAACACAACGCGCACGGCGACAAGAGAGACAAGGACTAGCTGTTGTAGCACTCGTCGGTTATACCAATGCCGGTAAGTCTACATTAATGCGTGCCTTGACCGGCAGTGAGGTGTTAGTCGCCAATAAACTCTTCGCAACACTAGATACAACAGTGCGCGCACTTTATCCTGAGAGCGTGCCACGTGTGCTAGTGAGTGATACCGTTGGTTTTATCAAGAACTTGCCTCATGGCCTCGTAGCTTCATTTAAGTCAACGCTAGAAGAGGCCCTTGATGCTTCACTCCTACTTCATGTCATTGATGCCAGTGATCCTGGTTTTGAACGTCAACTTGAGGTGACGGATGAAGTGCTTGAGGATATTGGTGCAAACATCGTACCGCGTATCCGCGTATTCAATAAGATTGACTTTGTTGGTGACGCCGCAGCTCAATCTGAACGAGAAGCTTGGTTGCAAGCGCGCTATCCAGACTGTGTTGTAATGAGCGCTCGGCGCCCTGATGAGGTTGCAAAACTTCGTCAGAAAATAGTCACCTTTTTTCAGCAGGACTTAGTTGAAGCAGAGATTTTTCTGCCTTGGGCTGAACAGCAAATGCGTGGCGAGATTTACGCTAGCTGCCAGGTACTTGAAGAAAACTCTAATGATAATGGCAGCTTACTTAAGGTTCGTGGCGAGCCGAATGTGGTTGAAAAATTAACCCTGCGCTTTAGTCCAACCCCTTCCAGTTAACTTTAGAATATTTCTATTTTTGTACCTTTAACCCGTAACTGGCAGTCAGCTGCCAAAGTTACGGTTTATTTCTTTTGGCCAGCACCTTCGCATCAAATTTTTCTTTGTTGATAACGAATCGCTCATGTCGGCCTTTGGATATTACGTCTATGCCATCGTGAGCTTCAACAGAAAAAATAAGCTTTTTTCCTTCAACTGCAATCAACTCAACGGTAGCAGTAATTTCTAATCCAGGTGGCGTTGCTGCTTCGTGACTGACGTCTATATAGGTCCCAACAGTTTGCTCCTGCGGCCAATCGATATGCGGGTTAATTGCCTTGATACAGGCCCACTCTAGAAACCCTACCAAAAAACCAGTAGCGAATACTGCTGGCATAGCCATGAACTCTTCTGATTCTGGATAGAGTGCGGGGACAGTTTTTGAATGCGAAACTGTAAACTTGTGCTCATAGCTAATACCAGCTTTCAGCGTTTCCTTCATTTCTTACTTCTCCCGTAAGGCATCACTTCAACTATAGAGCTATCGTGTTATTTATTGTAATTGAAGATTAGTAATATTTTGAATTTAGCGTATCGAATGATACGAAAACTTCTTGATACGACTTCTTGTAGTATCAGTTCAATTCGCCATCCTATAAGTAATATGCAGGAATAATTGATATTAATACTTCTAAAAACAGTCAGTCAGGGTCGTCCCTCCCAACGCGAATCTTACTTTCAATTTATGTGTCTACTACCCGTAAAGTCATATGAACAAAAGGGCGGATAAACCGCCCTTAGAATCAGTATCCCAGAACAACTTCATGTTCCGATAATAAGAGGATGCATTTAAAGACTACTGTGCGCGCCATCACATAATGGTTGGTTAGCGCTTTGCTTACAACCACAAAAATACACCGTCTTATTTTCGGTCGGATTATATACAACAGGTGTAAATTCAGACCCTTGATGTGCGCCATCACAAAATGGTTGATTTTTGCTTTTGCCACAAGAGCACCAGTAGTAGCTCTTGCCACTTTCAACTTCTACAGCATATGGACTTTTTTGTGCGATTTCAGGTTTCATTTTAATCTCCTTATAACTTCATTATTCTTTAATTGCTTCAACTGGAATGTCAATTGTTACCTCATCACTGACATAGGGTACATGTTTACCCATGTTGAAGTCGCTACGCTTAACAGCAGTAGTCGCATTTACACCACAAGCCTCTTTTTTAGCCATAGGGTGGGGCATGCACAGGGATGAGGTTACCGCTAATGTGACATCTTTACTAATTCCTTTAATCGTCAATACACCATCAATGGATTTAATTTTATCGCCACTGAAGTTGAATTTATTGGATGTAAATGTGATTGTTGGGAATTTGGTAGTATCAAAAAAATCAGCACCTTGAATATGCTCATTAAATGTGGCATAGCCAGTATTTACTGAGTTTGTTTCTATCGTCACATTAACAGAACCTTGCTTAGCCTCTTTATCTAAGACAATCTTTCCTGCAGTCTTATCAAAACTACTCAGCTGCGTTGAATAGCCAAAGTGGCTATAAGAGAATCTTGGCAGTGTGTGATTGCCATCTATGACGTAGGTTACCGGTGCAGCCGATACTTGAACTGCCATTAACATTAAACCAATTGCTAATATATTACGTTTCATTATTGCTCCTTTTAATTTTGTGTAAGTTTTTCCATTGCGTCTCTTAACGTTTTAAGAGACTTTGTGAGGTTTAGCATTTCTTCTTCCGACAATTGATTAAATGCTTTTTCTAGATGCTTCATGTGGCTTGGGAAGGCGTATGAAAAGACTTCCTGACCTTTTGTCGTCAATTGAATTTTTTGACTTCTGCCGTCTTCTGTATTGGTGATACGTTCAACCATTTCTTTAATTTCAAGACGATCGAGTATTCCCGTCAAGGTGCCTTTAGTAATTAACGTTTTTTCTCCCAATGCTTTACAAGTCATGGGTGGTTGATTGGCTAATGTCGCAATCACATCGAATTGTGGGGAGGTTAAATTCATGGATTTAATATGCGGCGATGAGAAGTTCTCAAAAGCTTGATAGCTTCTAACCAGCTCTCTTAGTAATGGCAAGAATTGCATTGAAATCTTATTTTGTTCTAGTTAGCACCAATATAGTTCTAGTTAGAACTAATGTCAATACTTTTATAAATAAGTTAATTGAACGCAATGTGAATTTTGGATGTTAAAAGATATCCATGATTTAAATATATCTTTATATTTAATTTAGTTATAAACATATAAACAAATATTCTTTTTAATTCTTATTAAAAGTTTATATAGTGCATGCATTCGCATTTAACAAACTTGATTTGAGATTAAAAAAATGACACTTAGCAGCCGTACGACTAAAAGCAGCAACTTCAACAGCACTTCGCCTAAGCGCAATGTAGATGAAGATATTTTGCGTATTGTGGAAGAGCTAAAACAAGGCTCTGGCTTCGGGTCAGTGGAAGTCTTGTTACACGAAGGCCGTGTCACCCAAAGAGAACAGCGCGAAAAGCTTAGATTCACCCAAGATATAAGTAAATCCAATCCTACTGTACAAGCAGCGGCTAAATAAAATAGTTCTAACAATTAAATATGCGGGCTGACCAGGAAGCTGGATGCTTACAATAGGAGATAAACATGCAATTCAAATTTACAAAATTCGCCACGGCCCTTATTGCCAGCGGCATCATTTCACTACCACTAGTTGCACATGCTAATGACAGCTCAGAACTTGAAGAGCTACGTGCGTTAGTACAACAGTTAGATCAAAAAGTTAAAATCTTGGCGCGCCAAGGTGAAATTTCAGCAGAAGAAACAGCTGCCGTCAAAAAAACTACACCTGTAGTTAAAGCTAGTGAAAATGGCTTTGGCTTAGAATCTGCTGATGGTCAAAATAGCATCAAATTTAAAGGGTTGTTACAAATTGACAATATCTCTTTATAACGCAACGCCTTGACTATCAAACAACCCCTCAAATAAGATTGAGCTTAAGTAGCGCTCTCCAGAGTCAGGTAATACCACCACGATGATTTTACCTGCATGCTCAGGTTGCTTAGCATAACGTATTGCGACAGCGACAGCTGCGCCGCAGGAAATGCCAGCAAGTATGCCTTCTTCCTTCGCCAAGCGCTGCGCGTAAAGAACCGCCTCTTCATTACTCACCTGCGCAATTTCATCCACTACAGATAGATCAAGAACACTCGGCACAAACCCAGCGCCTATCCCTTGAATCTTATGCGGACCAGGCTTGATATCTAAGCCGGCTCGGTGCTGAGTAAGCACTGGGCTAGCAGCAGGCTCAACTGCGACAGTCAGAATAGGCTTGCCCTTCGTTTTTTTAATATAACGCGATACTCCAGTAATCGTACCGCCAGTGCCCACGCCTGAGACAAAGATATCAATTTTGCCTTCTGTATCATCCCAAATCTCAGGGCCAGTAGTCGTTTCGTGAATAGCTGGGTTAGCTGGGTTTTTAAATTGCTGCAATAGCACATAACGATTAGGGTCAGAAGCTGCAATCTCTTCAGCTTTTGCAATCGCACCGCTCATCCCTTTAGCGCCTTCAGTGAGCACCAATTTTGCGCCATAGGCCGCCAATAATTTACGTCGCTCTATGCTCATGGTTTCTGGCATTGTTAAGGTGAGCGGAATACCCTTTGCTGCGGCTACAAAAGCTAGCGCAATGCCAGTATTTCCGCTGGTTGGTTCAACCAACTCCTTGCCGGGCCCCAGCAATCCTCGCTGTTCAGCATCCCAGACCATCGCAGCACCGATACGGCACTTCACGGAGTAAGCTGGATTGCGTCCTTCGATCTTCACCAACACCGTGGCGTGTGCACCTTCAGTAATGTGATTTAATCTAACTAGGGGCGTATGCCCTATAGACTTTGCATTATCCTCAAACCATTTAGTCATTTCAGTCTCCTTCAATATTGCATTGCCAAAGCAGCAATAACCACTTGTTGTTATTTCATGACTTTAGCAAAACTGACGCATATTATTTAATAAATTCTTATTTGCATATATTTTTTTCGTATATTTAAGCTGCTAGGTGGCAGTTTATTAATCCTGCTTCTAGCCCTAATGAACCCTTCCCATACAAGACACTGAATTTATTCACCTTCGACCCATAGGAGACATTCACGACAGATAAATAAAATTAGATTTTTACTCTATCATGGTCGTTTATACTAAACTGAATGAGGCACAATAAAACTTACGATTAAGGCTGCTTGGTTATCAGTTTACTCAAACAATTTATATTACGTTACCCAAGTGAGCAATTTCAGCGCATGAAAGTTCTTTGCGCCGGCATTTTTAGCTTAATTCTTGCTATGGGAATAGCTCGGTTTACTTTCACACCACTCCTTCCTTTAATGCACGCACAAGCTGGTCTCGGACTTGCAAATGCGGCGCTTCTAGCGGCCATCAATTACTCAGGCTATTTATGTGGAGTACTCCTTGCTTCCGTGATTAATGACGTTGTGGTTAAAGATCGCCTCTATCGAATTGGGATGGTCATTGCCGTTGCCAGTACAGTTATGATGGGACTTACTGACAACTTTTCCATATGGGCAATATCACGCTTCATTGCTGGTCTTAGTAGCGCAGCTGGTTTAATGTTTGGTAGCGGACTAATCCTAAACTGGCTGATTCGCCATAATCATCACAGCGAACTTGGCATTCACTTTTCTGGCGTTGGATTAGGTATTGCAGTTTGCTCGGCTGCTGCCATCGGGATGACGCCTGCAATTAGCTGGAATGAACAGTGGCTTGTATTTTCTGGTATAGGTTTCTTGCTGCTCATTCCAGCACTTGGTTGGTTGCCACCTCCAGATCGAAGCATTACTACGAAGTCAGGTAAATCCATGCCGGACTGTCCACCTAGCCAAGCTTTTATGCGACTGTTTATGGCAGCCTATTTTTGTGCTGGCTTTGGATATGTGGTCACCGCTACTTTCATCGTAGCCATTGTGAACTCAATCCCTGGGCTCGAAGGCAAGGGAAATTTGGTATTCCTTGTTATTGGCTTGGCTGCCGGTCCTTCATGCATTGCCTGGGATTTAATTGCACGTAGAATTGGTGGGCTAAACGCCCTTGTAGTAGCTGCAGTCATTCAAATAATCGGGATATTACTTCCAATTATCGGAAGTGGGTTGGCAGGTGCACTGGCTGGCGCACTCTTATTTGGTGGTACATGTATGGGAATCGTCAGCCTTGTGCTTAGCATGGCAGGACGCTATTACCCAACTAGACCAGCCAAGATGATGGGGAAAATGACGATTGCTTATGGTGTTGCCCAAATCATTGGCCCAGCAATTACTGCCCAAATAGCCACTGTCTTTGGGAATTACTCTGCTGGTCTTTATATCGCAGCTGGGATAATGACACTAGGTAGCTTTTTATTCTTTTTACTTAAAAGAATGGAAACAATCAATATCCAGTCTCGCAGTTTCTTAACGCAGTCACTGAATTGATTCACTTCAGACACTTCCTGGATAGTCAGCATCAATATGCCACTAACGGCCTCTCCTGTGTCAATCAAGAATGATAAGTAAAATCTATTAACTCAATTAAAATAATAGACTTTTAAAATCGAAGTCATGCGTTTAATATGTATCTGTGTTCAGGGGAAATAACACCTACAAATAATTTAATTTAACCAGAAAAGGATCAACAAAATGTTTTCAAATGTACCTAATGTCGTATTTAAAACCCGCGTTCGTGACGAAAGCATCGGCGGCCAAAATCCATACCGCTGGCAAGATGTCACTAGTGTAGATATTTTCAAAGGTAAGAAAGTCGTAATAGTGGCACTTCCAGGTGCATTCACTCCTACGTGCTCTAGTACCCACCTTCCAGGTTTTGATGCGAAGTACCAGGAGTTCATTGATCAGGGCATTGATGAAGTCTACTGCCTAAGCGTTAATGATGCCTTCACCATGTTCCAATGGGGCAAGCATCTTGGTATCAAGCATGTGAAAATGTTACCCGATGGTAATGGTGACTTCACCCGCTTGATGGGCATGCTTGTTAAAAAAGAAAATCTTGGTTTTGGTAATCGCTCATGGCGTTACTCGATGCTTGTGGATGATCAAAAGATTGTTAAGATATTTGAGGAGCCAGGCAAAGCAGACAATCACCCAGAAGATCCTTTTGGCATGAGCGATGTAGACACTATCTTGAATTTCATTCAACAGAAATAACTGGCAGTTTAAACCCTATATGTGATGCAGCGTTTTACATCACCCATCACATATTAGTAATTAACCAAAATAAAAATAAGAGTCTGTATCAATGACTTTTAAAAACGATGACGAAATGAGAGCTCCAATTGACAACTTATGATTATGATTTATTTGTGATTGGCGCAGGTTCGGGCGGTGTTCGCGCTGCACGTATGGCCGCGGGTTATGGTGTGCGTGTAGCCATTGCCGAAGATCGTTATTTTGGTGGTACTTGTGTGAATGTAGGTTGCGTCCCGAAAAAACTGTATGTCTATGCCGCCCAGTATAGTGATAGCTTTGCAGGGTCAGCAGGTTTTGGCTGGAAAACTGGCAAACCTGAATTTAACTGGTCAGTACTAGTCGCTAATAAAGATAAGGAAATACAAAGACTTCAAGGTGTATATGACCGTTTATTGCGTGATAGCGGCGTTACTGTTATCAATGGCAAGGCGCTACTAATAGACGCACATACCGTAGCCGTAGGCCATACCCAATATAGCGCAAAGCGTATCATCGTGGCCACTGGTGGTTGGCCTTTTGTGCCTGATGTGGTTGGTAAGGAACACATCGTTACCTCCAATGAGATTTTTAATCTTAAGGCATTACCTAAAAGCATTGTAATTGTTGGCGGAGGCTATATTGCCGTTGAGTTTGCCGGGATATTGCATGGACTGGGTGTAAAAGTCGCTATATTTGAACGTGGTCAAAAAGTGCTACGTGGATTTGATGAAGATGTTCGAGACTTTTTGATTCAAGAAATGATCAACAAAGGCA
>Ga0114964_10000432_pt1 | contig 32615 bp, 38 predicted proteins | sample C_131016_MF_Meta_FD_92638 | JGI IMG/M metagenome (GOLD analysis project Ga0114964, IMG submission 92638) | Freshwater microbial communities from Lake Croche, Canada to study carbon cycling - C_131016_MF_MetaG | ecosystem: Environmental > Aquatic > Freshwater > Lake | place: Lake Croche, Canada...
GTGGCCCTTGTCATCCTCTAGACCATTGTTGTCTACAAACTCTGACAGTTCTTTCTTGATGATGTTCTGACGAGCAGTGAGGTCATCAATGTTCTTCTTGAGATGTACATATTCTTTGTACAACGTATCAAGGTCTGACTGACCAAATGTTTCTACGGTCGGTAGTTCTTTACCAATTACTTCTGGCATGTTGCCCTCCTAAATATCTAAACTCCTACGAACTCTTCTAGAGCCGTAATTACTATATCAGTAACTGTGACACCCTCTTCAGCAGCTTTTTCTTTTGCTGCATTCCAAAGTTCATCAGATACTCTGATAGTACGCGTTGGGGTTGGATTAGGCAAATTCACTCCTAGTACCTGGCCCTCGCTATACCATATCTTACTATTTAATTGCTTGCAAAAATTGCCTAAGTGATCCAACTGTTAAGTCTAGACCATCTCCTGCATCAATGCCCTCACCATCAACAATAGCATTAGCGACTGACATTTTTTGCTGCAGCATTGCGTGTTGGCGTTCTTCTATAGAACCTAGCATAAGTAGGTCCTGAATCACAACTTTTTCCCAGGTGCTAGAGGCTCGCTGGATACGTCCGTTACGCTGGAGTGCCAGACCGGCGTTCCATGGAAGGTCGTAGTTAATGAGTAGATTAGCCTGAGGCAAATCCACACCATAACCACCGGCATCAGAACTAACAAGGATGCGAGTATTTGCATTAGTTTGGAAATCAACTTTAGCAACTTCTTTCTCCCTTGCGTTCATCTTACCGGTGTATACGTTAGCACCAAAGGCTGACAATTCTTTGGCAATAATATCTGTCATAGATACAAAGCTAGTGAATACAACCAGCTTGTTGTTTTTGTCACTTCCTAAAAAGTCTACGACTGTATCTTTCAGGATCTCAAGCTTAGGTGTTTTTGTAGCCTTATCAAGCTTGCCCCCTTCTAGCAAGGTTGCTGCATACTCAGATCCTTTTATACCCAATGGATTAGCGGCCCAAAGCTCACCGCTATTACGCAGAAGAGCTGGGTGGTCACAAAGCATGCGCAAAGATACTAGCTTGGACATGATCTTACCGCGGATCTGGTTTACTTCGCTGTCCTGATGAGCGTCAGCAAATAGACTGAAATCACTGAACAATGAGATTGCCTCATCTAGGTCAGCTAGTAGTTCATCTACAATCTGGTTGTAAAGCCCCTGTGAAGCTTTATCAAATGGTATAAGAATTGGAGCAGCCATCATAGTCTCTGGCAAGTAAGGTGCTACGTCAGGGTCTTTCTGACGTTTGCGTACAGCCGCCTCAGAAAGAGTAGAGCTGAGTGTGGTCAGGTTTTTATACCTCTCCACCCCACCAAAGTAATTACGAACAATGAAAGTTTGGTCAAATAGATCAAAGCGTCCCAGTACCGTTGGATCTACAAACTGCATGATGCTATACAACTCTTCGGGCTTTCCGTTTTCTACAGGAGTACCGGTAAGAGCAAAAGTATAGTCAGAAGTAAGTTTCTTTACTGCTTTTGAACGCTTTGATTTAAAACTCTTGATAGCAGTTGCTTCGTCAGCTATAACAAAAGCTCGTGGTAGTTTTTTGACTATCTCCCAATCAGAAACTACTTGCTCATAATTCATAATGATGTAGTCAACTTGAGAGTTCTTAAATTGTTCGTACTGTGCTTGACGCTGCTTAGGCGTGCCGTCAATGACTACTGGAAATGAAGTGTGTCCAGTGAAATTATCAATAGCATTAGCCCATTGATATTTAAGGCTGGATAGACAAATGACAAGGCCTGGACCATTAATTTTTCCTTCATCTCGTAGGCGTTCTATAGCGGCAATAGTTAGCACAGTCTTACCTAAGCCAAGATCATAGGCAACTAGGACTTTCTTACGTGTGCACATCTTTTCTACAGCCTCTACTTGGTAGGGATGTAAGGTGCCAATGAAACTCATTTGTTATCCTAAAATTGCTGCTTTACCGAGTACGCAATGCTTAGCGGACTCTATACCATAGCGTATAGCCTCTTCTGACATATCGCCAACATCCTTAGCTTCGGAGTTTCCGTAGTTAAAGAACTTGCACTCAAACCCAGTCTTGCGACTCAAGTCTAACATGCGTAGGGAAGCGGTTTGCCCAGCCTGATCATTGTCAAAAGCAAAGATAATATTCTCTGCGTTAGCTCGAATGATATTTACTTGAGCCGGACTAACAGAAGCACCAAAAGTAGCAATAGCACCACCTATTCCCAAGGAATGCAGACGAACTGCATCTAACGGGCTTTCTACAACTATAACTTGGTTATTATCGCTGAAATTATAATCATGAAAAACCGTGCTGCTTTTTAGAACTCCAGTAGGGCGGTTTTTAAAGTGGCGCATTACTTGGCCCTTTTCTTGCCAGCCAATTAGTTTGCCAGTTTCACAGTCACGAATAGGAAGGATCCAAGCGTCATTCTCAGCGTCCCACCTAACTGTGTACATCTTACATGATTCATCTGTTACACCACGAGCATTTAGTGCCCATGCAGGAACTTGCGTGTAAACAGCTAGTCGAGCCTCACTCATCTCTACAGGCTTTGGTATAGCAATGTAAGAAGACTTGATATCTTCCATCTGCTTAGCAATTAAATCAAGGTCGATTGCAGTATTGGCATGCAGCCAACTCTTTGCAGCGTCAAGATCTAAACGGCCCCACTCAGTCTTAAAGTCCAGCTGCTCTGCAACAAGCGTGATCAGATTGCCCTTGTAACCACAAGAGAAGCAATGGTGTACGCCAGTCTCAATGTTAATAGACCAAGATGGGTTGTTATCTTTGGTACCAGTACGTAGCTCGTGCCCTGGGCAGATACCCAACACTTCATCTCCACGAACTTGTGCAATATCTACATCTAGTTTGAAGAGTACTACTTGAACTTCTTTTTCTGTGAGGATCATACTGACGCCTGACGACGTGCACGGCCCCTAAAGGACTCACGCTGACGCTGAGTTGTTCCGCCCCAGATGCCCTGTAATGAAGGTTCTTTTACCGCATAGGCAAAGCAAGGATCAATAAATTCGCACGAAGCGCAGATATTTTTTGCATCCTGTATACCCCACCTATCTGAGGGTGCAGGAAAAAATGTATCTGGATCTTCATCAGCACACGCCTGTGTGCCATCAAACTGGGGTGCTTGTGGTTCAAACATACCTTCTCCTAATGATCCATAAATGATGATATGGCTGCAATGATAAACACGACTATAAGAATTCCCGTAACTATATTTGTCATGGTGTTGCGTACTCCTGAAACTTTCCGTTCTCCCAGTCCCAAAGTAGTTCGACCTCAGTCTTGCCACAGTTACGACTGGCTTCAATCCTAAACAGACGTGAGGAATCATCCTCAGCATCCTGACGCTCTAGTGCCAAGATTACGTCCGCATCCTGGAAGAATGAGGATGAGTAACCGATGGACTGAGCAGTAACCTTACCTCCACGCATCTTAGATTCCAATGCCTGGGTGGTAACAACAATCGGCTTCTGTACTTTCTGAGCGAGCCTCTTCAATGACCTTGTGATGTTAGTCAGAGCCAAATATGAAATACCTAGTTCGCCTGTGACCTCGTCAGTCATTAGATACACACCGTCTACAAAAACAACGTCTGGCTGTAGCTTGTCAATCTTTGCTGCCAAACCTGAGATGGTTCCGGCCGACGTGCTATCTGTCAGGTAGAAGTTGTGCATGTCTTCCATGCGCTTTAGAGCTTTTTGGTAGCGCACTTCTTCGTCTGTCTTTAGCGCACCACGAGTAAGGCGAGCATGTGAAATGTTTGCACGCATAGCATCGTGACGAGTCTGCTGTTCCCGACTACTCATCTCGAAAGATTGAAACATAGGTACGAAGCCATCTTTATGAAGATTGACTGCAGTCTGCAAAGCAATCACAGACTTACCCGTCTTTGGTGGAGCAACAATAACTATAAGTTGGCCTGGTTGTAGACCTGCTGTTGCTTGATCAATAAGAGTAAACCCTGTTGCCATTCCAATCAGGCCGTTAGGACGTGTCTTTACTTCTTGATAGTCGTCGTAACGAGACATAGGGCTCTTGCTTAGGTCAACGTCATGAGAAGTACCTGTACCCTCATCCATGATCTTTGCAAGACCAACGCTCATAGATGAGATTGCAGTTGCATGGTCGCCCTCTGAGATAGCCTCAGCGGCATCCTGAACAATCTGGATTGCTTTCTGACGACGACGGTACTCAACCAACTGATCTAATAAATAATCAATAGAATCGTCTACAGCTAGCAACCGGTACGTAGGAAAATTATCCTTAACCGTTACTGCTGTGGGAACCTCAGAGTATTTAGTCCAATGCTGTTTGATGAACTTCCATACAGCACGGTGCTCATCTACATAGAACCAGTCGTCTTCTAATCCATACTCAAGTATGGGCGTTATATCCCTCGTGCGAATTGCACGACTGATTAAGCGCAGTTCATTATCTGCTGCCATTTAAACCCTCCAAAGGTCGCGGTACCAACTACCATATCGTAATGCTCGCTGGGGTAAGTCTATGACACCCTTTAGTTCATTTCGATAAGGCAGCTCTGCAACTAAGTCTGCTACTACGTTGTAAGCCTTAACATAGTTAAATGGATTAGTACCCAAGTTGTCAAGGTCGTCCATAAATTCTTGCATTTCAGCCTGTGAGAAACCAAATCCCACAAGCTCTAAGATGAAGCCATTATCGCTAGAGTACTTCCACAATTTAGAAAGTATCTGACGATCATATGTGACTTCTTCTTGTGCGTAAGAGATGACACCTAAAAGTTTTTTTATGACCGGTGTCCTGTTTAAGATACAGTCAAGAGACACAGCGATGCGCATTATGCGATCGTTACTTAAATCCCCTCCCTGCATGAGTTAAACCTCAATGTAGCCGTATTTGACTACGAACTTCCTAAAGTTTTCAGAAGACTTAGTTGAGCTAGTAATTTCTAGCTCAGATGCACGGTCTGATACCCGTAATGGATAAGTACCGTCATTTTTTTGAGCACGGTCTACTACGACCCTAGAGTGCTTGCAAACTTTCCTTGCGCTAAACCCTGGGCAACTGCAACGAACGCCTTCGCTTTCAAGGTCAATCTCTACCTCAAAAACACCGCGTGGGGATAGGAAAAATTGAACTGTACGCCAGTCTGCCTTTGCCATAGTTTTATCCTTCATTTTCGTCGGTCTCCCTCTGTTGAAACTATATTAATCGGAATAAATGCCTCGTGTGCAAAACTACCCATAGCCTCGCCGTAGACGTCGCCCCAATTTTTTAATGGAACGTTTGTTGTAACAATAGTTGGTAGTCCTACATTGTACCTAGACCTTAACACAGCGTCAAAGGTATTTTCAGCCCACCCTGAAGCGGTTCTATGCTCTTTACCTAGATCGTCTAATACAAGCAAACTTATATTATCTGGACCTGGCATATCGCCATAGACCTGCTCCATGAGGAAAGCCTCAGGACCATCGGTATCTTTCCAAGACTTCTGTTGTATACGTAGAAGTTTAGGGTAATCAACAAATAGTGCTGGATTTTTAACTGATATGTCAGGTGAGCCCCAAAGTTCTGGGGTCGCCTTACGAATCACCTCTTGTAGTACAACACTAGCAAGTGTTGTCTTGCCGTGTCCGGGCTTGCCGACTAGCAATAAGCCCATGCCACACTTTTTTGACCCACGTGCCTTGATAATCTCACCAGAAAGCACAGAGTTTACCCATTTATTTATAAGAATCTCTGGTTCGCCCTCGTAAGAAGCTAGGTCGTCCAAGGTCAAACCTACAAAGCGTTCAGGAATGGTGGCTTGATTTATCTGCCTACGGACCGAAGGCCGTAGTTCTGATACGTCGTACATTAGTCCTCCCATAACTTGAGCATCTTTGATTGATGGCTCAAGAAGTCTGCGTCTTGGTACTCTACCTCAGTTTCCTTGGAGTAAATACCATGGACCGTCGGATAGTAAGCAATAAACCTACGCCATAAAGGATTGCCTATACCAGCGTCGTTTGTCAAGCGCGGATCGTTAAAGAACCCACGCATAGCCTTTAGGACCGTATACCTAGTGATTCCTTCCCCAACCTTTTGGTTAATCCAAGATGCTAGACCTTTGCCGTTCACCTGACTAGGGATTCCTGGGGCGTGAGCACGTGTTAGAGCGTAGAACTCAGCGAGTAGGTCATTAGTATCCCACTCGTCCTCTGGACGCTCCTGACGCAGCATAGAGGCTGGTACAGCCTCAAACTTGGTCTTCTTGTACTTCTGCTTACGCATTGCAACCTTGTCTATAGGCTCTGTTAGTTTGCCTACAACCCCGGTCTCTACGTAATCCGTGGACTTCCTCGTCTTTTTGGTTACCGGCGCCTCATCATCAAAACCTGGCCATGGCATATCTATGAACTCCTCCTTTTCGGGCTCGCCCGATACGTTAGTTGAACTTACGTTAGTAAGTTCTACTAATGTACTATTAGTTATTAGCTTACTAGCTGTACCGTATAAAAGGGTGCCTGAAAATCCGTCCCGGGTAAACCAGGCCTGGGTGATCTCCAATTCATAGGACCACTGGCCATTTTTATTACGGAAACTGGTCTCAGAAACGTACCCAGCGGATATTAATTCGCGCACAGCTTTACGTACCGCATCACGGCCTTCTGGCACGAGCGGATATATTTCGGCAGCAGAGAGTGCTTTTCCTGCAGCCATGTATAAACCCCAAATGCCTTTGGCACGCAGGGATAATTTTGAATCCAACAATGGTGTTGGGTCAATCATCTAAGCCCTCCTAGATGTTTAAAGTGGAGGTACCCGCCTAGGTACACCCCGAAGTACTCTCGGATCTCTACTGTCTATCAAAGTACTTACTAACATAGCACACGTCATGCTAGCAAATGAACATGCTAATGCGGTGCAAATTACTATACCCCACTTTTGCTCTACTGTGGCTATAGAGGCCAAGGTTGATAATACTAGCGCCAAAAGTCCGCGCCACTTACCAATTGGAAATATTAGCTCTTCTACACCGGTTAGCACAAATGCTACCGCAAGAGAGATTATCACTAGATCTGTCATGTCCCTCACTATACCCTATAGTTTCTTAAATATTACTCGGTCTAGCAAAAAGGCGTCAATTCCAGGAGTACTACTAGCAGACGTAGGGGTAAAAGTAACTGTAATCTTAGCGTACTTAGCATCATAAGGGCACAATACTTTTCCAAAAAGTAAGTTCCAACGATTTTCGTTATCGGACGTAAGTGTTAACCCGCTAATAGTAGTGCTTGCTGTAGATGCGGCCGTAGTTCCATCAGTTTGGTACCAGTTAATAGTTGCTGCGTAAGTTCCTCTACTTCTAGCCGCATGTGTAGTTGCATTCCTAGGAGCTGATTTAATAGCAGCAGAAAAATAGTACTCTATTGCTTCTACATCTTGAGCACTAGCTCCTACAGAAGTTCTAACCTGTATGTTACTTTTTGCTGCTGATAGTGCTGACGTAGATGACGTTCCTCTAGTTATGTTTAACCAAGATGTGCTGTAAGCTCCATAAAAAGTGTTTGAGTCTGAGTCTGTATATAGACTGCCTAGTCCAACTACTCTATTACAAAAAGCGTTACTGCTTACTGACCAGTTATTTAAGTTATTTTCAAAAGAATTTTCAACAAATACTGAAGAATCAACTTCAGGCAAATAAGTAGGTGTGGGATCTCCCTTAGTAAATTTAAAGCTTGCATCAATTGGTAGGTAGTTATATAGACTACGCGCAAGCCTCTCAAGTTTATTATCTTGACGAGTCCAGAAGTAGCTTCTACCTCCACCAATAAGTGGGCGTGTTGAAGCATACATATTTGCCGCACCCTTAGGGTTAACAACAATTACTGTAGACGCTGACGCTGGATCTACAAATGGTGTAGGAGTTGTTCCAAATTCTATTTGAGCGCCATCTACATAATAAGGGCCAGATGATAAATTAGAGCCAATATGTAGATATAAAGGTAGCGTAGTTCCTGAGGTAATTTTAGGTAATTGTACAGTCGTATCAATACGCGTCCAAGTATTAAGCGGTACTACAAAAGATCCACCGCTATCTATAGCAGCATTACCAGCACCGCTTACACCTAAAGAACTTGTAATTGAGGTTGTAGAAGATATACCACAGCCAATTGTATAAGTACCTGCTGGTCCGTAAACATATGCAGATACTGTAACGCTTTCTCCACCTTTAAGGTAAGAGGATACTGTTTCTGATCCGGATAGCGCAATAATTGAGGGAACATTTGCACTAGTATACGTCTGATAATTATTAGAGGCAGTAGGTGTTACTGCTAATGACGACGCGCCAAAGTTATACGTAACTGTGTTTCTAGCTATTGAGGTTCCTGATTGTGCTACCCAACCACTTGTATTTGTTTCAATACTTGGGTTAGATAACCAGTTAGTAGTAGTGCGTGTTTCCCACTCACAATCTGCGTCTCCAACAAAATTTTCCGTCAAAGGATCAGTAGGCGCTAGACCACCAGTTCCTTGAAAATATGTTTTAGGAATACTTGCCGAGGCATATCCATTTGTAAATGTGCCAGAAGTTGACGAAGTAACTGTAAATGTTGTCGTAGTAGGTACGCTAGCTACTATCCACGTTCCTGTGTAAGAATTTGTTCCAGAAATAGTTACGCTATTCCCTACACTTAATCTATGTAAAGATCCAGTAGTAACTGTAAATGTATCTGAAGCCGGAGTAGCAGACTCAATTTTTGATATTACAGCGGTTGATAGTCCAGCTGCTTCAAGAAGGAAAGCATCTACATAGTAAGAATCACCAGAAGTAGTACTAGGGAAATTAATAATTGCTTTAGCTACTGGAAGACCATTATCTGCAAAATATTCTGGAGATCTAACAGTTACTGATATACGTGTAAAAGTAGTGGCGTTGATAGTTACTGGATCAGAATAAGTAACATTTGTAGGTGCAGGCAAGTAACTACTATAAGCGTCTTTAGATACTTTAATTTGGTCTACAGTTTTTTGTGGGAAGGTAAATTCCACACCAACTTTAGCTGTTTTTGTAGCAGGTCCTTTAACGTAGGCACTAAAGGTGTAGTAAGTATCTAGTTCTAGAGTAACCCAGTCTGAGTGTATAGCACCTACAGTATTGTTTGCAGTAAACTTACCCGAGGTAGTTCCGTATACATAGTTAGTTGAGTCAATGCTCAAAGAACCATTTAGAATACCCCAACTACCTGCTCCATTATCAAATCCAGGATTTGGAAGGTAATTAGTTCTAGTACCATCAAGCTGAATATTTACAGTTCTAGCATCTTCATAAATTGGGTACCCAGCACCAAAAGAAATATCTGAAGCGGGTACAACAGCAAACTGTAGGTCATCAATATAAAAAATTGTTCCGCTTGTACCTGATATAGCAAAAGAAATGCCTGCATACGCCGCGTTTGATGGTGCGGTTGCATTTGTAGTTGTAGTAGAAGACTCAAATTTGGTCCACCCAGCGTTTGTAGGGTTAACTGTGGAATTATAAACTGTTGAGCCTATTTGAGTACCTGTTAAATCAAACCACTGAATTCCAGCCGCAATAGTAGTGCTGGTCGCGTTAACCTCACGAACATATCCAGAGAAGTAGTATTTAGTTCCAGGAGTTACTGGAATAGTGTCCGTACGCTTATGGTCGCTAGAGTAAGAGTTAACAGTTGCAGTAGTTGCAGTAGTTGTAATACTTCCGTAATACGCCTGCTTAATTTTAAAATACGTAGATGTAATATCTGTTAGTGGAAGAGTTGGTTTTGCAAACGCACCGTTGTACGCGGCAGATGCAAGGGTTGCACCAGTAGCTGCCCAAGTACCAATACCACCTTCAAATGAAGACGTTAGGTAATCTAAGAATAGGTTAGTTCCTAAAGTAACTGTGTTATTAAAATGCGTAAGTGATTTAACGTATATATTAAGTCCAAGAGATGACCCCTTAAGTGAATTAATAACGTTACCATGTCTAAATAAAGATCGATGATATTGATCACCTAAAGTAGGTTCAGGAGTAAACCCTAGGTCACGGATACCCGACTCTAGTCGACGTCTTGGGTAAAACCTATAATCACTAGACTTATAAGCATTATCTATTTGCAAACTTAGCTTATCGTAATAAAATCCAAATCCGCTAAGAAATTTATACAGATCGGTATCTTGAGGATCCCCGTTAGAATCCAACTCTGTTTTATACCTATCTACATAGGCACCTGTTTCAGTGAGTGTGCTGCTATCTGAAGTCCATATGCTAGGCAGCATATTAAGAAGTCTTAGAGTTGTATCAGAAGACTTAGCTTTAACTACAATAGTCTCTACTGCGCCACAAAAATACCAATCTAATCCGTTATAAACCCAAAAAGAGTAAGTTACTTCAGTTCCAGAAGGAAACACAGTTTCTGTATCAGAAAAGCTACCGTTACTAACGGCTCCAACTCCCAATGTACCGCCAGGGGCTGTGCCACCGGTTACATAAATTCCATCATTGGGGTGATCGGGTGCACCACTAGTGCTTTTAATAATTTTCCAGTGAGTGGCTGTAGGTGCGCCGCCACTAACGTCAACATTTATTGTGCCCCAGGAAAGGTCTACAATTTTATAATCTGTTTGAACAGCTATTAAGTTAGAGTTGTAAACTGTTGCTGCTGGATCTTGGGCACCATAATATACTCCAGCATTATAAAGAGAGCCGGCTCCATATCTAGCCATATAATTACACCAATCCTAAAAACTATTTATTGTCGGCGTTACGATTGCCTTCGACAATGTGTTGCTGAAATTTACCTGATAGGTTTGCCACTTCATCCCCCATCTTAGTCATTCTTTCGTCTATTTTCAGCATAGTTTGGGACATATTATTAACTGCTTCACGCAAACCCCCACCATTTGGGCCAAACTGGTGTTCAATTCGTTCTAAACGATCTTCAAGCCTCATAGAAGAAGACTCAAGATTTTGTTGACGCTTATCAATCTTTCTCCACATTTGAAAAACACCTGCAAATCCTGCTACTAGTACGGAGCCCACCTGCGTAATACCTGCTGCGGTATTTAGGTCTATTGCTGCAATTAGAGTACTCATTACATTCCCGTTAGTAGTAGTGGGTTTATATTATTTTGTAGTGCTTGAAGACTTGTAATATCTGACTTAATGGTTGTAATATCTGACTTAATGGTTGTAATATCCGAGGTATTAGTTGTAATATTTGACTTATTAGTTGTAATATCTGTTTTAATGGTTTGGTAGTTAGTATCACTAGAGCTTGCTACTACTACAGGGTCTGCGTTTACGTATGGAACACCTCCGGAAGTTACCTTAAAACCTAAATTAGTGGTACCTGTAACGTATGTTTCAAAAAGATTTGCCGTGTTTCCTGTTACGTTTTTTAGTGCAAGATTAACAGTACCGGTAGCTGCAGTTATAGTGTTTGACGTATCTGTGCGTACATATAGTGACGTGTTGATATTATTATATCCTGTTTGAAGATTTGTAATATCTGTTTTAATAGTGTTGTAGTTAGTGTCATTAACTACTACTACCGCGTTAGTTCCTACATATGGTGTTCCCGCAGAAGTTACTTTAAAACCTAGGTTAGTAGTTCCGGTAACATATGTCTCAAAAAGATTTGACGTATTACCTGTAACATTTTTTATTGCAAGAGCAACAGTTCCTGTAGCCGCAGTTATAGTACTTGCCGCATTTGTACGTACATATGGGGCTCCAGAAACACCAAGACGTAATCCACGCTCAATATTATTAAGGCGATTATGTACTGAGGTAAAAGCTGAAGAACTATTTGACCAAGCATTACTAGTTTGATCCTGATAAAGGATGCTCGTACCAAGAGTAGACTCAATAGCGATAATTTCTTCATATGCCGCATTAACGTCATTAGCCACTATTGTATTTACAAGGTCTGTTCTTGGTACTAACTGTGTGGCACTAACTAAAGCTCCTGGGTATACAGCCATCTATTAATCTCCATAATGCTCTGGGATCCCTCTTTATATACTCTTTGATTATAAAGAATAAATCTTTTTAAAACTACGCAAATCCACCGGAAGGAGTAATTGTTAGTTTACTTGTAGTAAGAAGGGGTATTTGTCCAGCAGTCATCTGTAGATCAGAGACTCCCGATCCTCCAGACAAACACAGCTTAGTTATATTTACATTTAAAACGCCTGCTACGGCCATAATGTCAGAAATAATAATAGATTTAGATACGTTTGCACCAAACCCATAGGACTCATAGGAGAACAAACCTACATACTCATCTAAAAGAGCCTGTGCAACAGCAATTTTGACATCTCTTTGCTTATAGGAGCTATCAATAGTTACTTCTACAGTTAGTTCAATAGGGATGTATGTTGGTTCCGAGACCGTAACAGTTGTTGTAGCTGGACATCTATCTTTTAACAGGTTTAGTACTAGGGATTGCATAGAATACCAGCTTGCTGCCGGGCTGGTTACGCCCGAGATTGTTTGAACTCCTGGGGTACCAGTAAAATCATTAAATGGTTGAACGTAAACTGTTACCGAGTTATATACAGATGATTCTGCATTTGCTCGACCAACGCCATATATACTAACAGCTAGGTTTTTGTAGTCATTTAGAGTTACAGCTCTATTTCTTACGGCCAAAGTATTCTGCAAAGATGTTCTTAAAGAAGATAAACTTTCCCCATCATTACCACCAAAAGCAGCCGATAGATTCGTTACAGAAAGCCCATAGTTTGATGGAATGTTATACCCCTGACCAGGAATATATGTAGGATATGTATTTATAGAGGAAGCTTTAATATTTCCTACTAAACCGGTGCTTGTCTTGTATAGAGCAGAAATTGTTCCAGAAGGTATATCACCATTAATTCCGTCACCAAAAAGAATTACAACGTTACCATTCTCATCTCTTTTTGTGGTATATACCGTATTGTCATCTCCATATTCAATCAAGGTGTCAACATTAGTCCACTTAACAAACGAGCTGCTTTCTCCAACATAAACCTTTATAGACTCTTCAATTACACCTGTATCCGGAATTGTGAATTGTTGATAAGCGTAGTTATCAGATACCCCTAGAGACTTAGGCAATACATATCCATAGCTATCTACGCCATTTCCTATAGTTTTACCTTCTACTGCCGATAATGTAACAGATGCTCCGGCAGCAAGTTGAGGATAATCACTGATTGTTTCAAAATATACGGTTGTGTAATTTCCGGAAGATACATCCGCATTAACTTGTGTTCCAGCTGGAATAGCGAGTGTATTTGAAGATGTATTAGTAAACGTAAGGTAAACATACGCTGGTGTAGGTCCGGATACCTTATAGCCAAAAAGTTCTGCAAAGTTTAAAAGCGTCTTTTTTTGTGTAGCGGTTTGTACACCTGCTTCATCAAGTGCCCTATCAATGTAGTATGAAAGAAGGTCTGATGTGTAAGCAAAGGCCTCTACAATTGCTAATGCAAAATCTGATGATCCTGAAGAATTTTCTGGAGTCCATTTTGGAATTCTTTGCTGTACTACCTGAATTAGCTCATCTCTTAAAGAATCATAATCCCGAGCAGTGTAATCTACTTGGTACGCCATTAGTATATATCTCCTACATTTGTTCCGTTAGTTAATAGGTATGCTGTTTTAACAGAAGTTACTCCAACCGTATCATCCGGAAACCCTACTAACAGCTCAACCGAAGATTCCCCAATACTATTAGGCTTAATAATTTTTAAGCTTATGAGTTTAATATCTGGTAAATGTATAGACAAAGCTTCAGTAATAGCTTCTGTAACTGCTAATATATAGTCATCTCCAGCTTCGTACAAAGCTAAAAACATATCAGTTCCATAGTTTGGTCGCATTGGACGCTTATAGGCAGGTGTAGATAAAAGGCTATTAATCCTATCTAAGTACAACTTTTTAGTAGTTGATGTTACGGCTATAGTGCCAGTGCGTGTATCTAAAGTAAACGGGTGGGAAATAGCTATCATTATACGAACCTCATTACTGCCCATGAAGGACCAATATTGCTACCCGGTAAAGTTACCGAAGATATAGAGTCTTGCGCCGATGTATTGGCTGTGCCTGATCCATTGCTTACAATAATCGGTAGGCCACCACTATTTATATTAGATACTGTGACTGCTCCGGCAGTAGCAACAGATGCTGTACCGGTACTAGTAGTAACTAAAATTCCTACGGCGTATCTAGTACCAGCAGTTAAAGTGACTGATGATATAGAGGAGCTACCTGGACCTGTGGTTATAGACTGCTCTACCAAATTGTCTGCGGTTATACTCACGGACGTTGCAGTAGTTTTACCTACTAGTGTATGAGTAGACGAAGATCCATATGGAGATGCAACACTGTAAATTGTAAATATTAATGTGGACGTAGTTGAGTTTGTAAAGAAAAATCCAATTTTATTAATAGTTGTTGTAACTGCTGGTGTGAAATATGTTAAAAATTGAGTTTGTGTAGTAGCCGCTCTAGCAGTTCCAATAGCCCATCTAGGGAATGTTTCAATTGCGCCAGCAAAAGAGTTATTAGTAGGTACTGTAGTAGCACTCAATTGACTCGTAGTAGCAATACCAGTTATAGCGCCAGCAGACCCGTTTACAGAGTTAACTACACTTGCCCAAGTTAACGCGGTATTACCCGAGTTCTGCACTAGAGCATAATTGGCCGTAGCGCCTGAAGGAGTAGTTAGTACACTTGCCCATTGCCTACCACCAGACGTATCTGTTGTAACTAGTGCAGATCCTACGGTAACTCCGGATTGAGATGGGAACACGCCAGATGAAGTTACAGAAGGTAGCAAAAGGATTTGAGTAGCGCCATCACCGATGTACATAGTTTTAGTAGTCGTGTCATAACCAATCTCACCTTGAGCAAGAATAGGTCCTTTAAGAGCAGTGCCGCCAGAAGGTGTAGCAGCTTGCCATTCGGCAGTAGTGCCTCGTCTTATCTGAAATTGAATAGCCACTATACAGCTCCTCCACAATCAAATGGGCCTATGCCCACATATACACTAGTTGGTGATCCACCATCTACATTAGCCAATGATTGGCCTTGAATACCTTGTATACCTTGATCACCTTTTGGCAATACAAGATTTAACTTTTGATTTGGGTATACATCTGTAATAGTAGCCGCTGCAGTAGTACCGCTAGCCACTGTACCAATATTTAAAACATTAGATGGACCAGTAGCACCAGTAGGCAAACCAAAGGTAATAACAGGGGTTGCAGGACTATCATTATTAATAGTAGCGGTAGCATCTGAACCTGTAGGAAGTGTAGTACCTACTACAGAAATAACTGGGGTATTTCCAATTGGTCCTTGATCTCCTTGAGGACCTTGAATACCTTGAGGACCTACATCACCAACAGCAACATACTCCCAAGAACTACTAGTGCTATTCCACCATTTTAATGTTGTCATTAGATATCAATCCAGTTTACAAACCAACCAGCATTATCTGGATGGTCAATAATAGACTTAAAACCTCCATATTTAGTATCAAGAGTTTGAAAAGAATATTCAGGATACGTAGTTCCACCATTAGTAGGAAGATTTGCTGCATAAAGAGCTTGTCCTTCAGCTTGAGTAAATTCAAAAACTCTTCTATGACCTTTATTATTTAAATGTAATGTATCTGTTTGTGTACCAAGATATGTACCAGAATTAGCACTAGTCCAAGCATTTCCAAGATACACTGGAATTACTGGGCTATTTATTGTAGTTGCTGCTTTTGAGATATTACCTATTGAATTATAAAAATTTCTAAAGTTAAGTCTTCTATAAGTATCTGAATTGCCAGCAGCTCCTGTTATATATGGAGCACATAATAATATTTTTACATAGGGATTTCTACTTCTTAGTTGAGCAATAATCTCAAGTATGTTTTGTTCGTATGCAATTGTAGGAACAGACCCAGCATTATATTGAGTTGTATCTAATGTACTCTCTGTAAGTAATTTCAAGTTAAATTGAAAGTTGTTAGACTGAACTTTTTTCCAATATGATGGGTTGGATGAAGGTGGTTTATTGCTACCACCTGCAATGGCGTAATAAATTTCAAATCCTGATGATGTATTTGGTCTATACACAACAATTGATGGTGGCCTCGAACTAGTTGCTACTGAATATGTAGTACCAGGGTTCCAAGAACCATTAGTATTAGCACTGGAAGAAACAGAGGCATAAGTTCCACCAAGTGCAGTAGCAAAACTAGACCAAAGTATTGAAACACTACCTAATGTCCACTTAGTATAGTCCATAGTTGAAGAAGCATTATGACTTGTAAGGCACACATAAGCACTAGCATTAACATATGGGCTATCAGTTTGGGTATTTGATGGAGCACTAACAATATTTGCTGGAAATACTTCCTCACCAGTAGAAAATGTTGCAGAACTAGGGTTATTTACATCCGTACTTATGTACGAGGTACACGGTAGTGATACAGTCACAGTACTAGTACTTACAGAAATAACTTGAGCACTTGCTCCTGTAGTAGGATTAACTCCAATACCTACACCAGTGACTTGCATTCCAACAGTAATACCTAGACTTGAAACAGTTCCATACTGAAGAGTTAGGGTTGTTCCGCCACTAGTTCCTGTAACACCTATGTTTACAGCACCAGAATTAAGACCGGCAGAATATGGGGTACTTGCAGCCCAATCAGGAAGCGGCACATAAACAGCGTCATTGCTTCCAAGTTTAATTGTTGCAATATCTGCCCTAATATTACCCCACCAATGACGATTAAAAAGTAAATCGGCAGATGTTGCTGCAGGAATGCATTTGTTTATTAGTTGTACAGCACCATACTGAGTTCTAATATAGCTAGCTAATCTATTTGGATAGAGGTCGATATCTTTTGCAAAAGCATCATTATTGACAATACCGCCAGATGAACCGATAGAAAGTACAATTCCACCTTTTCTCATTAAAGATCACCTCTTGCAATTTCTATACCATTTATTGAAAAATAAGTATTACCAGTACCTGTAAAAGTACTAGGAAGAGTAACTACTGCCCAGTTAGTAGTATCTGAGGCAGGAGGAGTTGTACCAGCACCTGCAACCTTACGAACGTAAAGAACATTGAGGTTAACAGCATAGTCTCCAATAGCGTAAGTCTTTAAACCATTCCATTGTTGATAGTTATTAATATTAGTATTACTTAGCGCCATAGAGCTTATAGTAATTGTACCCTCCCTCGACATTGCTTGTTGAGAAGAATTAACTTGATATGTTCTACCTCTTACTAGAGATACAGAGCCATCTGGATACCAATCCCAAGGTATTCCTGCTTTAAGCACTATTTGAATATAAATAGAACTTTGTGGAATGCTGGAATCCCCTGCATAAGGATTAAAAATACCAGGGTATATGTTTAGGTTTACTACAGCATCTTGATCAGATGAAAGAGTTATTTTTTGTATTAGTAGTTCATGCCCAAGGTTAGCGGTAAAAGGTTTACCTGTATCAGTAGCATCGGGTATAGTTACGGTACTAGAAAACGCACTGGTAGAAGTAAACGCTGCGGCTCCAGAAGTAGCTCTAGGTTTACCTAGTCTGTACCATCTTCTCCACATACTCTCACCAATAGATGAGATATCTTGGCCTTCTGCTGTACCATAAGGATTTTCCTTAGTAGATACGTTCACATTCCGTGTAGGCATTTAATTAGAACCCCTCGTAGTAAAAGTTTAAACCGTCAGAAATAATAGTCATATCATCCCTGCCTGGACCCAACCTAACGTTGGAATCTCCCTCGATTGTACCAGTAACAAGCACCTGATTTACCGTGTTATCTATCTTTTTTACAAAGTACCTCCTATTAGAGGCATCCCCCACATTCGGCAAAGTAATGGTAAAAGCGCTCGCTGTCGCATCACAGGTAATAAATTCATCCTTTACAAGGATAGTATAGTCACTAGTTTTCCTTTGAAGAGCATAGGATTTTCCGCTACTTGTCTCCGCAGTATCGGCCCAAAGCTGACCATGATCAGGAGTTGAAGAGCTTACATGAGGGCCTATGTATACACCGGTCAAACCATTAGTACCATTAGTTCCGTCAAGACCATCAACACCATTATTTCCGGTGTAACCTCTAGGACCTTGAGGTCCGGTAGGTCCAGCTTCGGTACTCATCACTTGTTGTATGTTTACTACAACACTTGGTGTAACTGGGTACACAGGGCTTGTAGTATGTGCAGGGTAGTACTGTAGGTTTACCGATTGAGTAGAGGACCAGTAAAATTCAATGTAATCATTTGCTACAAAAGTCGCTGTATAATTAAATGACGGCACCGCATAATGGTTTTGATTAGAAAGATCATATTGCCAAGTAGTCTCTGGAACATTAGTCCCATTCTTTTTAATCCAAAAAGTAATTGTTGGACTGCCGTTAGAAGGCTGATACAGCTGGGCTGAGAATTGAATATTATAAGTTCCAGCAACAGAAAAATTAAGTTTTGAGTAATTAGATAGTGATACGCCAATAGCTTCTGTTTTGTCAGTCAGGGTTACTGCTTGAGCTGATGTTGAGCTAGCCTGTGTACTATTAGAATAGAAAGATCCGTAAGATCCTTGAGAAGCCCCCGATCCAGCACCACTCATCCATAGAGGGTAGCTTGGATCCCCAGATTCAAAAACAACCCAAACTGTCTCGCCAATTTCAGGAACAGTAATAGAAGAGATTGATCCTGAAGATACTGCAGGGTCTACTAAGTCAATAGTGTCAGAACCAGATACCTGAGGAACAATAAGAGATAGTCTCTTTTTATTCTCATAGTCAACATTGTTTTTTACTGTTGCTCTATAGGTACCATAAAACCTGACCCTACCAAGAGGGTCCATATTATAGTCTGTGTAATCAGAGTAGCTCATAGGTCATTCCAAACTATGCTCTTACTTGCGTTAGGAAAGCTTGGTTTTCTAATCTCATACGGATCCGGATGTAGCTCTCCCGATGTTTGCGCAACATTAGTTTGTACATAGGTTTTAAGAGTACTACTTAAATTTCCTGGAACAGGTTTATTATCTAGGGAAAATTGATGAGTATTAATGTTATTAATAGAGTAATTTTTTGTGTCTGCTCTTTGTAAGCTATGCAAACTTTCGTATTCATTTGGTATTCTTGGCTGCACATTCCCTGAATGCTTCGCAATATCCTCACCAAGATTAGACGGTTTTATCTGTAACAGTTGATCATTAGATCCTAAATGAACCTTCATAGTATATTTAAGACCAAGATTAAATACATGCGTTACAGAAATAACAACCCAAATACCGGACATACCGTCTCTTAGACCTTTAAAATACACTGGGTCATAGGGTCGTAAAGATGACATGCCTACAAGTAAAGCATTGGCTTTATATTTGTATCTTGCAGAGCTACTATGTCCTTGAGCAATAGAATGGGCTTTTTGGCTACTGTCTACTACTTCATGGGCTAAGGAGATTTTGTAGTTACTATTGCCCATATTCACTGCCCCAGTTCTTTATAGTATTAATAGGTTTATTTACAGAACTACCATGATTTACTTCTACACCAGAATCAAAAACGTATTTAGAACCATCTTCATAATCCAACTCAAGGCCAATATCTCCTTGACCAAGCTCTGGAGATTCTACAGCGTCTAATGCTGTAAAAGTAATAAGAGTTTGCTTACCCCAAATACCAACAGGTGCTTGATCAAAATGATAAAACGTAGGTGCGGTATCTATTTTATCGGCAAGGATACTGTCTCTAGTTTTAAACATAACTGTTTTATTTTCTGCGCGTAAAGCGTACCCGGTTCTAAAAGCAAGGTGACGTAAAAACTGCCAATCAGTTTGTCCAGTTTGCAATAACTTAGGGTGTGAAAAAGGGTGTGGAGTAGTATCTGAATAAAATCCTCTTTCAGACGCAATCATGTTTACAACTTTATCTGCGCTTACGTTTTTATACGCTTTTTTATTTGGTGTCTTTAATTTTGTAGAGTTATTAATGCAAACAACTTTTGTAAATATACTTAAGGGTGTTACGTTTTTTTCAATTAATTGAACAAACCCAATAAAAGTTTCCATTTTATTTTGATTTGTAGTCCACTGAAACATAACCGGATCACCCTTTTTTAGGTTATTTTGGGGTAGTCTGTCCGTTGCACCTTTAAACTGTAGTGACAATACATCATGCATCGCCTCCTCTTGATGTAATTCCGCGTACGCAAGAATTAAATTAAAGTTAGGTGACCCTGGAAACTTTGCTTGCCATTTAAGATACCGTTGAATTTGATTAGGCAAGAGGAATCCTAAGAACAGTACCTATAGCAATATTAAATGGATCACCTACACTAGGGTTCACATCCATAATTTTATGCCATAGATATGGAGAACCTAAAAATATTTCTGCAATAGTGTCTATTCTATCGCCCTCAGAAAACTGATATTCCCCATATTTTAAAGTAGGTTTTACATCAAAATTTCTCAAGACAAACGTATTATAACTGTTACCTCTACGATTTAATAGTTGATTAAACGACCCATTAGCATAACGCGAAGTATCTTTCATTATGTTGTCCCCGTATTACTAGGTGCACCGGTAGTTGGCAATGTTGTTGAGTAGGTATTATCTGAAGTGTATCGCTCTGTTAAGAAGCTGGTTGAGTCGGCATCCCCAAAATCAGGTGTAGGAATGCGAAGCATACTAATACTTACTTCAGTTACCATTGGGACCATATTTTCAGTAAAAATAATATGATTTACACTAATATTATTAATAATAACTTTGTACTTAAGGTTATCATGAAATCTAAACCAAATGGGTGCTGGCGCGATAAATCCAAAATCGGATGTTGCACGGTCCGTAGATGGTCCTAGTTTAGGCTCACCATTAACAACTCTATACAAAAACTCTAGGTCATACTCTGTACCTCTTTTTAAAATACCATGAATATCATCATCCGTTAATGCTCTAGCATAGTCCCCACCAGTACCATCTACTTGTTTTGCCCTGTCATAGGCTAGGGCGGACATATCAATCATTCGGTTAATAAATAGGTTAACGCTCATTGTCTGATTACCTGTAAGCTGATTTGAAATGTCTTGGGTATTACTAATATCAAAGTTAGCATTTTGTTGTTGATGGCCAAAAGTGGTTGGATTGTACATGAATTGAAATCCCCAAAGCTGGCTTGCTTTGTACTTAGGGTTACCTTTTGCAGTCCACGAATTTTTCGTATCTTGAAAAAAGAATCCTCTTTGGTTTACTTTTTGTAATCTTTCTATAGTATCAGCATCAACTGACGAGCTAACAGAAAGATTAGGAAATGCAGCGGGTGATACAGTTCTACTAGCTTTATGTGGAGGAGGATTAAACTTTTTACTATTTGTTTTTAGTAAGGTTATCGTCTCAACGCTATTGGTATATCTCTGGGTATTTCTTAGCGTAACTCCTTTTGGAGACGTGTAATAATAAGCATATTTTGTAGGTGCTTTATATAAGAATTGACCTTTATGATCTGGATCAGGCCAAGAATCACCAATTCTACCAATAGGATTTTTAACGTAACCAGACTTAATCGTGTACTCAACAACAATTGCGCCTCGTTTAGTACCTGCAGGTATTGGTGAACCAAGCTCAATATATACAACTGCATTTCCAGCCGCTACAGCTTTTTCAGCATCTGCTGGGGTTGTCCACTTTACTTTACCGTCTTTTGTATGCTGAGACTGTCTCCAAATTCTTTTTTCATTTGGATCTGGTTTTTTTGTTGTCATAGTTAATCCTCCACCTTAGTATGAACCAATCTTAGCAGTTCTTAAATCTTTTTCAAGCATACTCTTTACATCATTTGCAAACTTACGTGCATCATTAGTGCTAGTACCATGAACTACAACATTCATATTAATTACTATTCCTCCCCCAGTATTGCTTCCAATATTTGGTGTAGGCATCATGCCAGTATCGCCACCAAAAGAAAACAATGAATTAGTTGAAGTATCTTTATTTCCAACAAACCCAGAACGGTTTATAGAACCACCAATTGTACTTTGAATAGAGTTACCAACATAAGAAAATGGATTGTCTCCAACACTGGCATCACCAGTTGCTTTTCCAAACAACCATTGACCAAATTTAGCTCCTGCAAAGCCTATAGGGCTAACCGCTAATGCAGCTTTTCCTAATATACTTCCAAATTTTTGGAAGATGCTCTGTCCACCTGAGTCACCCGTACCTGCAGTCCCAGAACCTGAGGAACCTCCCCCTACTAAGCCTGCCAGATACCCCTTTGGATTTTGAGTATTAATTGCAGAGAACGCTCCCTTACGGATTTCAAAGTGTAAGTGGGGCCCAGCTTTAGCACCGCTACCTGATTGACCAGATAAAGCAATTTGCTGTCCAGCACTTACTCTTTGGCCTTTCTTAACCATTCCACGCTCAAGGTGAGCGTACATACTTTCATAACCACCGTGGTCTACTACAACAATATTTCCATACGCCTCACCAGCTCCCGCATAGTGTTGACCAGGTCCAACGTAAGCTACAACACCAGCTCGAAAAGCTTTAACTGGTGAACCTTTCTTTACGCCGTAGTCAGTACCAGTATGGTAGCCTTTCATCTGCCAGTATGTATTATTCTTAGGCTTTTGTCCGTATTGGGCAGTAATAGGGCCATCAGCAGGAGCAACTATGCCGCCGCCAACGCCGCCGTGCTGAGCACGTACGCTAGATCTTGTACCGCTACTTACTCCCCTTCCACCTGAATCACCTGAGGTACCAAACATGCTTGCTGCTTTACCTAAGTATTGCTTGTAAGTTCCCTTTGTATAAGTAGTCCAAGCGGACCAGTCACGACCTTTGTTTGATATTTGGTAAGCAATTTTTGCATTTAAAACTGGGTTAAATAACTGTTCGTTATTTTTTAAATGGAATTGTTTACGTCGATTAACTCCTATATCATCAATCATATTAATCTGGAATAGACCATATGAGTTATCTCCAGTAGACCGGTCCGGATTGTGTGCCTTGGGGTTGCCGCCACCAGATTCAGCCATAGCAACAGCAAAAGCTATTGGAGATGCCTTAGGTCCAAAACCCGCTTGCCTAATAGCTGATGCCAAAACGTGTTCTTGAGCGTCACCACCAGTATTAGGATCTTGGTCATGCTCATGTTTTTTATTCTCTGACCAGCCTTTCCAAAGACCTATACCAGCGCCGATAACTGCACCTGCTGCTGTACCAACACCTGGTACTACGCTACCAATCAAAGCTCCAGAAGCTGCGTAACCGCCGGCGTAGGCTGCCATTGATCCAGCTTTATCTACACCGCTTCCAGCTTTAACACCTAAAGCATTTCTTCCAATGTTCCGTAGCTTAGGTACTGCCCAGTTTGTAGCAATAGCTGCAGTAGCACCAAAACTTAATCTTGCAACGGTACCTCCTGCAAGAGTTCTTAATCCTGCAAACCTAGAGGCTGCTGCACCTTCAGATGCGGCAGCGTTACTAACCATGCCTTCGCCGTATCTACCAACGCTTGGTTTAACATACGCGGCTGGATCAAGTGATGCGGCATGCCTACCCCCGCCAGATTTTCCAAATATATCTTTAAATATATTCATTTTTCCACCGGCATGGGTACCACCACTTTCGCCCATACCCAGCATATTTTCAACTTTACTAATAGCCCAATCGGAGGCTTTATTTTCTAACTTTGACTTAATATCAGCACCGATATTACTTGCAATGTTAGACCCAAGACCTGCCATGGTAGAGCCAGTGTTACCTGCTTGAGGTAGGGTACCTAAGAATCCCTTGAGCCTACCCATGTTATCCACTATACCTGGCAGTACTTTAGCTAGTGCAGTAAATTGCTCATTAACAGCTGCTGTAGCATCAAGAGCGCCGCCATAACCCTGTACTAGGCCCTTACCACTAACTTCTAGCTTTCCAGCCTCAGACTTCTGGTAGTTGTACCACTTACGCATAGGGTCATCACCAGGAAGCTTAAGAATGTTATCTTGAACATTCTTAGCGCTCATGTCAAGTTTTTTGCCCTTGTTTTTAGCTTGGTACACCAAGTTACCTGCAAGAGTATTAAATAGTTCTTGGTTGCCACCAGCAACAGCCATTACAGATTGATATGCCTTAGAGTTAACGTTGTAAACCTGTGCGGCATTTTCTGCTTTAACATCTTTTCTATTGCCATACATACGCCGGTAAAGATCGTTAGCAATATCTGAAGTAGCTCGTAGGTTACCCTTAGCATCACGGGCTCTAATACCCACACGCATAAAGTTGTTTCCATTAATAGAGGCCATACCACTGGCAACCTGCTCATTAGACTGCCCAGTAAGCATACTGTAGCCACCTACTTGACCCATAAGGTTCTTGTATGAGCCTGTAGTTGGAAGAATACCGCCAGAAGCTAACATGGTCGTTGCGCCTATAGCTGAGGTAGAGCTAGTAAAACCTCCACCAAGCATAGCGTTACTTGACTTAATAAGCCCTTGAGCATCCATACCAGCCATAGAAGCAACGCCCTGAGCTTGCACTCTTTGGCCAACAGCTTCCATAGTATTTGGAAGCATTCCGTAACCAAAAGCAGCAACGTTTCCTAGTACACTAAGTGCTCTACCGCCCCATTTTCTTCCAGTACTCATCTGAGGGTCGAACATCTTATCTAGATGGTTTTGCATCTTATCGATAGAGCCCGACAAATCGCTACTAAACTTAGAGCCCCCACTAGAACCGCCCATGGAGTTTCCTCCAGTGTTCATTTCTTTCCACTGCTTGAAAATATTATTCATAGATTTCTCTATGTCAAAAATATTTTTCTTCCATTTTTCAGTGGCAGAATTAGCAGAATCGATGGCTTTTTTGCTCTTGGAGGATTCGCCCAAGTTACTATGTGGTGAGGACATCGATCACTCCTTTGGTTAGACGAGCCGCGGCTTTATTAAGCCACATATTACGTTCACGGTGGGACAAGGACTTTATTTCTGTTAAAGTCCAACCAGTAAATGCGTAGCTAATCAACTCGTACGTGTCAATTAGCATCTCATATACTTCTTTTCTAAAGTCGAAACAAATCCGCTAGGGTAAGCGGAATCGGGACCTCCAGCCCGCAAGATGAGCAGTTCTTAGCAATAGTGCTCAAATCTGGACCAGGGTTCTTATCCGTAATTGCCTTAAGGAGTGTTCGACGATCTTGCATACCTAATTTCTTTACCTGATTAGGATCCATAATTGGTAGTCCGTTGATATCAGTAATGCATTCCTTTAGAAGAATACTATCTAACTCTGCTGACGTTTTATCGGTAGAAGAAATTAGCTTACGCTGAACTGCGCCATTTGGTAGGTCAACGCGAACTTCACCAACTTTGCAGTCAACAGTAAAGCTTCTAATATGCTTTTCTTCTAGAGGTGTTATTGAAACGTCTGATTCTAGGTTTATAATAAACTTCTGTAGTTCATCACAATGAGTGCATTTGCCTTCAAGTTCAATTTCTGCACCAAATGTAGCAATTCTAATCTTGATGATAAGGTACTCTCTATCACCAGCTAGAAGGCTATCTAAAAGGTCTTGAGTACAAGGCTTATCACCAATTTTGACTGTACCGCGCTGCAGAATAGATAAAAGGCTACGACCATAATCAGTGATCTTAGATATTGCCTCTTCATCGTTACCGTTTAGTTCTCTAATTTCTGCAGTCTCTACTAGTTCTCCAGTAAAGGGATTGTAAAGTCCTGCAAGCAAAGTTACTTCGTCTGAGGGAGGAAGTACAATCTTAGGGGTAGGTGTTGTATTTACCTCTAAAGATTGTACCTCCTCCTCTGGAGACATAGCTAGAGCTGCTTGAACTAATTGATTTGCAAGTTCTGGATTTTCAATTGAGCTGATCGTTTCTTGTGACATATTGTGTTCCTTAGTTAGTTAGTTAATTAATATTGAGTACCAAATGATGCTGATGCATCGTAGTCATTTGCGTATACTACGTCAAAGCCTTCATGAACTACGGTCATACCTTCAACCATAAGTCCATTACCGCCTGCACTTAGATCACCATATACGAGGCTTGAAATCCAAGCGTTGTAAATTCTGAACTTCATAGAGGCGTGCAGCTCCCATGGGTTTGCAGCACGACCTCCGCCTGAATCAGCTGTTTTTGTATTAGCTGGGTTTGGGTGGCTTAGTACTGTAACGTCAATGTCACATCTAAACTCTTTTCCTACGCCTCCTCCGGCACGTGCACTTACAACGGCGAATAGCTGTCGCATCCACTGTAGATTTTGCGTACCGCCCAAGGTCTGACCTCTTGTAAAGCTGATAGGCTCAAATGAAGTCTGACCAGGCAACTGGTGAACAGTGGTGTTGTAACCACCCTCACGGTACGCAATTGGGTCAACAGTTACACCAAAACCAGATACACTAACAAAGCCGAGGGCTCCATTAAAATCAGGCGATGATGCGTAGTGTTCCTTAGTCTTAAATTCTACTAGAAACCTAAAGTTACGAATTGGATCAGTTTTAATCTCACTGAATGGGTTAATTGTTGGGCTAGCCATTTTCTATGTTCTCCTTAGTACTTTAAACTGACGCATTGCCAGTGATTTGGCCAATAGTAATTAATACAAATTCTGCCGGGTACTCTAGAGCAACACCGATTTGAATATTGACACGTCCATTTGCAGTGTCCGTCTCAGTAGTAGTGCTTGAGTCACACTTTACAAAGAAAGCCTGATCAGTAGTTGATCCTCGAAGACCACCCTGCTGCCAGTATGAGTTCAAGAAAGAAGACAAACTTGATTGGATTCTATTCCACAAGTATGGGTCATTATTCTCGAATACGGCAAAAGCGCTTCTATCTGTAAGCTCACGCTTTAAGTAGATCAAACTACGACGTACGCTAATGTAACGATCAGACTTATTAATGCTGAGTGTACGACCACCCATTACGACAATACCATTTCCGGGGGTAACCTTAATAGCATTAATGGCGTTTGTAGCCTGATTCAGGTCATCCAAGTTTTGGTTAGTCAAAGACGTAGCAAGACCCAAAACATTTGAAAGTCTAGTGCTGTAGCCTGCAGGGGCAGTGAATACTCCGCGAGAAGTGTCATTCTTTTGGTAGATACCCGCAATAGCGCCACCAGGAGCTACGCTAGTTGTGATACCGCGAACAGACTTGCTTGTATCTGGAATAGTTAGCCATGGGAAGTACATAGCTGACTGCTTACCTGACAAGGATCCTGTTGTAAGAACACTTCCTGCGTAAGTCACTGCAGTAGAAACTGTTGCGTCATTATGTGGGTCAACAATTACAAAAGCATCTCCACGAGTTTCAGCGTAGCTAATAAGCGAGTTAACAGCCGTTGCCGAGTTAGTCGTGGTCCACGTGGTGCTGGTTACGCTAACATCAGGTAGGTTGAAGATCAATGGACCATTGATTGCATCAAAATCAGCCCAAGTTGTTGCACCAAGTTCTGTTGTAGTGAGGGTAGAAGAGCCGTCAGCTCCAGAGCTAAGTGCGGTAAGGGTATCGCTATTAAGAGCCACAGCACCAGTCTTAAGGTCTGTAACAGTTACATAATTTGATAGCTGGTTAACAATGCTTGCAAAGTAGTTTGCATCAGCAGTAGTCATGTTTAGATCAGTAAACTGCTCTAGTACGTTGCTACGTGAAGGTGTTGTGCTACCCAAAGGTGCACCGTATACAGTGAAGCTAAACCGAGACGCTGTACCCACAATATCTACTGCAATATTATTTCCCCAAGAACCTGAGTTATCAGCAATAAGGTTGAAAGTAGGTGTAGATGCGGCGCTGTTTAGTTGAATACCTGCCTTCAAACTACGAATAACCGAACCACCAGTAGGGGTTGTAGTAGCAGCAGTGGTAGGAAGCTTGATAGTAAACGAAACTGTTGTAGAAATAGAATCAACAACCCATGTTCCATTTACCGCAGTATTTCCAGTCCAACCAGATAAAGTAACTGTTTGACCAACACTAAAGGCATGTGTAGCTGTAATTGTAGCTGTCTTTACCGCACCGGCTGAGCCTGCAATAGCAATTGAAGGTGAAGTAAGCGCAGTATTAGCGTTCTTTGTAACTCTGCGGATGTAAGCATTACGACCATTATTAGCAAAGAACATGTATGCTGCAAGAGTCGTAGGAATGTTGTAGTCAATTCCACCAAAGTAAGTATTAAAATCTGCCCATGAAGTTACATAAGTAGGTGTTTCAGGACCCTTTGGAAGGTAACCAATAAACGCAGCAACAGCATTAGATGATGGTGGTACTACGATGTTTTGTTGTACAAGGTTTTCTTGTAAAAATACGCCCGGACGTCCGAGGCCGTAAGCTGTCATAATTTAGCTCCTTAAGCTAATAGTTTTTATTCTTGTGGGTCCGAGTTGTATTACGGCTTTGTAACCGATTGATTTATAACCGCGCTCAACGTAGGGCTGACCGTTGTTATTGTTGGGGAGTTAGCGATAAGAGTACTTGAAAGTATCTCGGCACTAACTCTTATTGTAAAGACATTTACGTAAAGGCGCTTGCCTTGTTCAGTAGTATCTCGTTTTGCATACCCTAAGAGTTCCAACCTTCGGAGGGTCTTATCTTCGGGAATTTCTAATGTTCCATACCTAAATGGCAGGATATCTGTAAGTAGGGCAGAAATAATGCCTCTGTCATGCAACGGCTGGCGAGCATACGACGTAACCTGGTAATCAATAGCCACAGGAATAGGAGACTCAGTTTTGTACTTTTTAGTAGAATCCTTACCTTCTGGTGTGTATGGGAGAGTTACAATACCTCGGTTATTACGCTCACGCTCTTCAGAAACGTCAATGAGGTCAATAGTTAGGTATGGGTAAGATTGCTGGCGAATTTCAACGTCAGGCTGCCCAAACCACACACCTACAGGACGCGCTGCATTCTTAGCATCTGAGACTGTAATACCAGCCAAAACAGCTTTAAGAGCTTTATCTTCATTAATAATAAACGGCATTAGAATATATCCAACCCATCAATAAGATTACCAATTTTAGAATCATAGTCATCAGAATATTTATCAAAACGATTCATAAACCTATGCTTAGTAGACATAGGTGGGTTATCTTGAGTGCCCATCTCTAGGTCATCAATAGCAGACTTAAGTTCGTCTGGATGATCCTCAATGAAAAAAGTGCTTGATCCATTATGAGAAATGCTAAGTCCGCGGGAAAGTTCTACCGGCCAGCCTTCTTCATAGGCTTGTCTGCGTAGTGCCGAAGTAGCTTTATTAGCTATTTGATCGGCGGCAAAGTCTGCTTCTTTTGCGAGATTACTGGCGTCTGTCACTTGAAACTCTTCCGCAGCAAAGATCCGGAGATCCATCCAGCTGCGAAAGACTGTACATTAACACGATTGACGCCTAAGACGCCTTTTAGAAACTCTTGGCGGTCAGCCTCGGTCTCTTGTCGAGCCAAACGTTCGGCTAGATATAACATCGCATTTCCTCTTCTTGAGGGGCAGTACTTCAGCAGGTTCTGGATAAATCCAGTATCACTACTGAATGTACCGCCAATCTAATAAATAATCTTAGTTAACTACTTCTTTTTTGGAGCAGCTTTTTTAGCAGGAGCTTTCTTAGCACTGCAAGAGCAGCTACCCTTACCACACTTAGCACATTTGCTCTTTGCAGCAAACTTCTTATTAGCCGCTGCTACAGTTTTCATTCCATGCTTATTCTTAGGCTGTCCACAGCCACATGTTGCACACATTATTTTCCAGCTTTCTTGTGAGGATTATTTTTGTGCCAAGCTTTAGTAGCTTTAACACCGGCTTTGACCGTCTTAGCCCCAGCCTTTTTGGTTAGATCTATCTTGTCGTACTTGCCATTTTCTTTGGCTGAGCCCGCATGGTTAACTATCACGTCACCATTTTTGTCTTTATAAATTCTGTGAGCCTTACCCGCTACTTTAATAGTAGCTGGTGATTCTTTCTTCTTAGCAGGCATTACTTGCCCTTAACTTTCTTTAAGTTAGGGTTCTTCTTTTTTGCAGCTGCCCCTGCTTTACGTGAAGCTGAGGCTAGAATAGCTCCCGCTGCATCCTTAGACACGCCTTCTTTCTTAGCAATACGATCCTGTACAGCCTTAAAACCTGGGTGAGTCTTAGTTACTTTCTTCTTAGCTTCTGCCATTTTACTCTCCTATGCTGAATACGCACTGAATTGTCTATCATTGACCATTTCTTCAGGGTTAATCTGAGACGCGTCAAAAGTAAACAAAGTGTACTTTCCCTTAATTAAACCACGTGGGTAGAAGTGAGTAGGCCTAAACACTTCATTTCGGTAAACAATTCTGTCTCGTAGGAAGTCATCCGGGCTGGTAGCCATTGTAGGAAACAGTTTTTCTACATCTTCCATATTAAGAGTAACTCTCAGAATGTCAGTATTGTAGAAACCACGCTCATCCTGAAGGGTTACACCCTGGTAGATAACGGCATTTACAGCTGGAACTTCAAATCCTGGATACCAAACGCGGCCACCAGAATTAGATCCAACATCGTAAATACTGTCTACAGAAGTGTCTGTTTTGTCCCAGCGCCACCATTGAACGGTTTGTCCTACTGGGCGGCGGAGATCTTCAGTAATACCTGAGAGTATTGATCTACGCTCATAGTTAATGTCAAACCTACCTGCTGGCTCAGTAGACCTCATGATTAAGCAGCCTCGTAAGTGCCTGAAAATGCTATTACGTGATAAGTAGTTGATGAAGAACCATATAGAGTTACAGGATCGGTAGCAGTTAATTGATTGCGAGTTACGGGAGCTGAAGTAGTAGCTACCCTGTAGTACTGCAAAATACCTACAGATCCTGAGTATGTTGTAGTACTATCTGTGAAATCATCTGTTGCTTGAAGATATACCTCACCAACATAGTTTCCACCACCAAGTAGCGTAAAGTACGCAGTTCCTATAGGTCTGCTAGAGGGAATAGCAGGTGTCTTAGCATTAACAGGTAGGAGAAACATTGCGGTGTAAGTCCCAGGGTTTGTACCTACATCTAGGGGTGAGAACTTAACAATAGCTTCATAGTGAATAGTGTTCCCAATTCTACAATATCTTGCATGAAGACCTGAGTTTGTGCTCATAAATGAAGGTCTAAAAAAAGGAACCCAATCGTACCAAACACCGTCGTTTTTAACGTCAATGCTTACACTCTTATTATTGTCACCATTTGATTTTACACTCATGCGATTTCCGTACCAAATAGGTTGAACGAAACAGTAGTAGTGCTGGCGCTAACTACTACATGGTCAAAAGGATCTAGAGTAATACCAAGAGTGTATGAAGTTGTAGTATTTGCAGGAATAACTACCTGATAGGCCAAGTATTCTTTTGCTACAGGTGCAGTAAGTGTAGTGGTAGACGTATTTACCTTTACACTAATGCTATATGTAGCGGCAGAAGAACCTTGGTTACATACGGTAAGGGTAGACCCAATAGTCTGAGAAGTGCCCGCAGAATACGCAGATATTGGGTACAGCAGTACATTTGCTGAGCTAGCGGCGGATGTAACTTGACCTAGTACTTTATATGTTGTAGCCATGAATAGGGCCTTTCCTTAAGAGTCTAAATAAACGGTACCCGATTTGGGACTAATTTTCAGCCTTTAACTTGAAGGCTTGTGCGATCTATACTGATGCTTTTACAGCAATCAGCGTAACTATCACAATCTTGGGTGGGACAACCTGTTCTACATGCCATTTTATTCTCCTATATTGTTAGTTAAGCCCAAGCACCAACAGGTGCGCCGACCTTGATTAGTTCAAAATAAGTTCCAGCCTGCATTACAGAGCTAGCGTTGGCAGATTGAATCCATTGTGGGATAACTGTTTGAGAAGCTGTTGCTGAGGTTGTAAAAGAACCCTCATAACAAAATCTTAGGGCAACTGTAGAAGATCCACCAGTAGTGGAAATATCAACCTGTGCTTCAGTGGCAGTATATGCAGAGGCATGAAGTGCCGTTCCACTCGATGCGGTCATAGTAAATGCCGCGCTTTTGAAGAAACTTGGTGTTGCGGACATGGTTAAACGCACAGAAAGCGTAGATGCTGTTGCAGAACCACGGTTTACTACACCAAATAAACGAAACGCATACGTTGTGTTTGGCTCTACGGTTAATGTTGATGATCCTGATGGGAAAATATTTTGCAAACTTGTCGCAGTATTTGCCGCACTATCCGCCAGTAGGCGGTTTGTTGATAGTGCGTTAGAACCATCACCGCCAATTAGTGTTTGGCCTGTGCCTGAACTTCCTAAGTACCTTAATGCACCAGACTGCGTGTAGATAGTACCACCAGTAGCAAAGGCAGTTGGGGTTGTGGTTGCGCTGGTTAACCTTACTCTTGCACCAGAGTTTTCTTCACCAATCGTGACCAAGCCGTTCAAGGTTTGCAGGTTTGTTGCCTGTATGTTTCCAGCCTGGGTGATTCTTGCAACGGTGCTTCCTGCACTATCTGACAATGAAAGCAGTGATGTTGCTTGACCGCTTGCACCACGAATAGCCAAGCCAACAGTGCCA